>R26__coassemble_197_pt1 | contig 41153 bp, 34 predicted proteins | sample R26__metabat2_low_PE_020 | metagenome-assembled genome bin R26
AACGGACGCTCACTGCCGCTGATGGATTATCTGGCGCTTCAGACACCCAGCCGGCTTCCTTCATGGCAGCAAGACCTCTCCTGCTCGCATTGCGCTCTATCGGAAGTGTGACCAGATAGAAGATGAATACGAGCGAGTATAAAGCGATGCCCAATGTGCAGATGTGGTAACCTAGTTCAGGAGACAGACTGTGAGATCTGTTCGCAAGATACATCAGGAATACGCCGCCGATCGCCACCCATACACTGACCTTGGATGCGATTCCTGCAAAAGGTGCGATAAGCTGTCTTATCTTGAACGGCAACCAGGATTCAGATGCCTGGCATGCGTGGCCGCACTCATGTGCCGCAATGGCGATGGCCGTAATGGATGTGCTGCCGTCAACTGAATCCGACAGATAGATCTTGTTCTCCTTGGGGTTGTAGTTATCCGTCAGCTCACCTCCGACATGATCCATGGTCACGCCGTAGACATCGTTCATGGTGAGCATCTCCCTGACACAGTCATTTGCAGTCTTGCCCGAAGCGGCCTCTTCCTGACTGTATTTCTTAACGAGGCTCTTAAGTCTCCCCTGGACGGCAATGCTCCAGATCATCACAATGATGGCAACGATGTACAGAATGATTTCCATTCTCTATTCCTCCCAAAATTATTATTCCATGTATGGTCATTGTAACATCTTTTCTCAGACTTGAATTCAAGAATGTAATGCTATAATTGTTACTAAAATGATTTTCATTTGCTGGAGGATAACAGGTCTATGTTCGATGTTATGACTAAGAAAAAGCTCGGCGATAAAGTCTGGCTCATGGATGTATACGCACCTCTCGTTGCAGGCAAGGCGATGCCCGGTCAGTTTATGATCTTGCGCTGCGATGCAGACGGAGAGAGGATCCCGCTTACCGTATGCGATTACGACAGGGACTCAGGAAGGGTAACTATCGTATTCCAGACTGTCGGTGCCGAGACAGAGAGATTCTCAAGGCTTGAAGAAGGCGACTGCTTTGCAGATATCGTAGGCCCTCTCGGTAACCCGTCAGATCTCTGCGATATTCCCGTAGAAGAACTCAAGAAGAAAAAGATCCTGTTCATAGCAGGCGGTGTCGGAACGGCTCCGGTATATAACCAGCTCAAGTGGCTTCACGATCAGGGCGTATCCGTCGACTGCATCCAGGGTGCGAGGACAAAGGATCTTCTCATCCTCGAAGACGAGATGAAGGCCGTTACCGAGAATCTGTATTTTGCTACCGACGACGGTTCTTACGGCATCCACGGCAATGTCTGCACGGCTCTCCAGCAGCTCTGGGACGAGGGTGTCAGATATGACCACTGCGTAGTCATTGGACCCGTCATCATGATGAAATTCGCATGCCAGCTTACCAAGAAGCTCGGCATCTCCACCATTATATCCATGAACACCATCATGGTTGACGGTACGGGAATGTGCGGTGCCTGCAGGCTCCTTGTCGGCGGCGAGGTCAAGTTCGCATGCGTTGACGGACCTGAGTTCGACGGATGGGAAGTCGATTTCGATCAGGCACTTCAGAGGTCACGCCTCTACAAGACTGAAGAGGGCAGGCTCATGCTCAAGCTTCAGGAAGGCGACACTCACAGCGGCCACTGCGGCGTTTGTTCTTAAGGGGGTAACATAATATGGATATAGATGTAATGAAGAAAGTACCCGTAGCCGAGCAGGATCCTGCCGTACGTGCGACGAATTTCGATGAGGTCAACCTCGGATATACCAAAGAAGAAGCGGCGCTCGAGGCGACGCGCTGCCTTAACTGCAAGAACGCGCGCTGCATCCAGGGCTGCCCTGTAAACATCAACATCCCCGCCTTCATCTCGAAGGTCAAGGACGGCGATGTGGCGGCGGCATACGGCATTATCTCGGAGTCATCCTCCCTGCCTGCAGTCTGCGGCCGTGTATGTCCTCAGGAGTCACAGTGCGAGGCGCAGTGCATAAGAGGCATCAAGGGCGAGGCGGTCTCGATAGGACGCCTTGAGAGGTTCGTCGCAGACTCCGCGAAAGACATGGGCATCAGACCTGCTCTTCCCGAAGGCCTGGTCAAAAAGGACAAGAAGGTTGCCGTCATCGGCGCAGGTCCCGCGGGACTTACATGTGCGGGCGACCTTGCCAGGATGGGTTATGACGTTACCATCTACGAAGCGCTTCACAAGGCCGGCGGAGTTCTGGTCTACGGCATCCCCGAATTCCGTCTCCCGAAGGAAAAGGTCGTTGCCAAAGAGATAGAGAACGTTAAGGCTCTCGGCGTAAAGATCGTTACCGATGCCGTTATCGGACGTGCACTGACCATTGACGATCTGTTCGACAAGGAAGGCTTCTCTGCAGTGTTCATCGGATCAGGCGCAGGTCTTCCGAGGTTCATGAATATCCCCGGCGAGCAGGCTCTGGGCGTGTTCTCCGCGAACGAATACCTCACAAGGTCCAACCTGATGGGTGCTTTCTCAGAGGATTCCAGGACACCTATCATGAGAGCGAAGAAAGCAGTCATCGTAGGCGGCGGCAATGTCGCGATGGATGCTGCGCGCACGGCAAAGAGACTCGGAGCTGAAGTACATATCGTATACAGAAGATCCGAAGCAGAGCTTCCTGCCAGAGTGGAAGAAGTTCATCACGCGAAGGAAGAAGGCATCATTTTCGACTTGCTCACTAACCCTGTCGAGATCCTTGCAAACGAGGAAGGCTGGGTAACGGGATGTAAGTGCATCCGCATGGAACTGGGCGAGCCCGATGCATCCGGAAGAAGATCACCTGTACCTGTCGAAGGTTCTGAATTCACGATCGACTGCGATGCGGTCATAATGTCACTCGGCACATCCCCTAACCCGCTCATCAAGAAGACGACTGAAGGACTCGAAGTGGGCAAGCGCGGCGGCATCATCGTAAACGAAGCAGAGATGACGACGAGAGAAGGCGTCTTTGCAGGCGGCGATGCGGTTACCGGTGCGGCGACGGTCATCCTCGCCATGGGCGCAGGCAAGTCAGCTGCAAAGGGCATCGACGAGTACCTGTCGAAGCAGTGACCTGAGCTAAATTGTCAGTAAGACAATAAAAGAGCCGCCTCTTACGAGACGGCTCTATTTTTGTGATCTGTTATTCAGCTATTATGCGTTGCAGATTACGGAGAAGTCCTCAGCCTTCAGGGAAGCACCGCCGACAAGACCGCCGTTGATGTCAGCCTGAGCGAAGAGGCCTGCAGCGTTCTTTGCATTGCAGGAACCGCCGTACTGGATCGTGATAGCCTCAGCACACTTGTCGCAGTAGAGCTCAGCGATGACGCCACGGATGAACTTGCAGACTTCCTCAGCCTGCTCGTCTGTAGCTGTCTTACCTGTGCCGATAGCCCAGATAGGCTCATAAGCGATAGTGATCTGGCAGAGCTTCTCAGCAGGGATATCCTTGAATGCGCCAACGATCTGACCCTTGATCCAATCGAATGTCTCGCCTGCCTCACGCTGAGCAAGAGACTCACCGCAGCAGATGATAGGTCTTACGCCGTACTTGAGGAGAGCGTGAGCCTTCTTGTTGACTGTCTCGTCTGTCTCTGCGTTGTACTCTCTTCTCTCGGAGTGACCGATGATGCAGTAGTTAACGCCCATCTTAGCAAGCCAGAGAGGTGAGATCTCGCCTGTGAATGCACCCTTCTCTTCGAAGTGGCAGTTCTGAGCAGCGATCTTGATGTTGGAGTAAGCAGCAGCCTCTACTGCAGCAGCGAGTGCTGTAGCAGGTACGCCGAGAGCGATCCTGGATGTTGCATCCTTAACGAGAGGCTTGAGCTCTTCGATGAGCTTAACAGCGTCTGCAGGGATACCGCAGTTCATCTTCCAGTTGCCTGCAGCGAAGATCCTGCCGACCTTCTTGTCGTTGAGGCAATCGATACCGGGGAGAACCTTACCCTCGATGTACTCGAGAGAAGCGCCGCCGCCTGTGGAGATGTGGGATACCTTGTCAGCATAGCCGAGCTTCTCGATAGCAGCTGCGGAGTCACCGCCGCCGATGATGGATACTGCGTCTGTATCAGCGATTGCCTTAGCGAGAGCCTCAGTACCTACTGCGAACTTATCGAACTCAAATACGCCTGCAGGGCCGTTCCAGATGATGGTCTTAGCTTCCTTGATAGCTGCAGAGAATGTCTCGATCGTCTTAGGACCGATGTCGAGGCCTTCCCAACCGTCAGGGATCTCCATTGAAGGAACAACCTTGGACTCAGCGTCAGCTGCGAACTCTGTTGCAACAACAGTATCTTCAGGGAGCAGGAGCTTAACGCCCTTCTCCTCAGCCTTAGCCATGAGCTCCTTAGCGAGGTCAACCTTATCAGCTTCGAACAGTGAGTTACCGATAGTGCCGCCCTTAGCGCCGATGAATGTATAAGCCATACCACCGCCGATGATGATGGTGTCAGCCTTATCTAAGAGGTTTGTGATAACGCCGATCTTGTCGGATACCTTAGCACCGCCAAGGATAGCAACGAACGGTCTTGCAGGATTGTCAAGAGCGCCGCCGATGAAGTCTATCTCCTTCTTGATGAGGTAGCCGCAAGCGGAAGGCAGGAAGTTAGCAAGACCTGCTGTTGAAGCGTGAGCACGGTGAGCTGTACCGAATGCATCGTTTACATAGAGGTCAGCCATAGAAGCGAGCTCAGCTGCGAACTTAGGATCGTTCTTTGTCTCTTCCTTGTGGAAACGGACATTCTCGAGCATGAGGATCTCGCCGTCCTTGAGAGCTGCAGCCTTAGCCTTAGCATCCTCACCGATAACGTCAGCAGCCAGAGTAACGGGCTTGCCGATGAGCTCAGCGAGACGATCTGCAGCGGGCTTCATAGAGAACTTAGCCTCAGGTCCGTTCTTCGGACGTCCGAGGTGTGATACGAGGATAACCTTCGCATTGTTGTCTACGAGATACTTGATCGTAGGAAGAGCGCCTTTGATACGCTTGTCGTCTGTGATCTTTGTGCCTGTCTCTTTGTCGAGAGGTACATTGAAGTCAACGCGGACAATAACTCTCTTGCCGGCTACGTTAAGATCTTCGACACTTTTCTTGTCATACATTGCCATGGGTAGTCACACTCCTAGTACAAAATTTGCCGTTAACAGAGGGGCGTTACCCCCTCCTTAAACTTACGGGAAAATTATACTATCATCGCGCGTGATATTAAAGGCAGAAACGCGGCGGTTTTATGTAAGTTTTTGTAAAAAAGGGGCGCTTTCTTACCGAAATCACCCCTATTGAAAATTATTTCACTGATCTGATGCCCTGCGGCCGAGAAGCGAGACTATCTCATGTACCTTGAACACCGTCTGTCCGTCCACATGGAACCGGTAGAGCTTGCCCTGCTTGTCGTATATCTCGAAATACTTTCCGTAGGACGCGACAAGACCTCTCATCGTCTCTATCTCGAACACTACCCTTACGGGCTTTGCCACCTTGGCAAGGTCCCTGTCCTTGTATTTCGAGATGGGCTTGCCCTTCTTGTAGGGGATGCCGTCCTGAGCCTCGCACTCTGTTCCCTCGTAGACGATCTCCTTGTTGGTGATGGTAACTTTGCCCGCGCCGGATCTGGCGAAAGTGAACCTGTCGAATACCTTGAACAGGTCGGCATCGAGCTCCATCCTGAAGTTATCGTCCTTGATCTGGTCAGCGATAAGCTCGCGCTCCCACTCGACCCACTTGTGAAGGTCATCGAAGACAACGCACTTGGGATCCGCCGGTTCGAGAAGTCCGTTGGGAAGGATCCTCACGGCATTGCCGCAGTTGTTGCACTGGATAAGATCCCTCTTGCCGGCATCCATGAACTGCATGGAGAATTCCCTGCCGCACCTCGGGCATGCATAAGCAATGTTCTGAAGACCTGCTGCAGGCTTCTTGCTCTTATACTTCTTATCGGGATGTTCGCGGATCCAGTCGTTCTCGTTGTAGTTGATGCCTTCCAGGATCTTCTGCTGGAGCTCTTCGACGGTGTAGGAAGCCACTTCATCCGCATATATCTTCCTGACGAATTCGGAAGTGATGGGACCTCTTCTCATGCCCGATCTCGACCATCTCGGCCAGCTCATGTATGCGCCGTGGATGTGCTCGATGTAGATCGATGCCCCTGCCTTCTTGGCAAGCTTTGCGACACCATCATCGAAAGCGATGGACTTGCCGTCGACATGACGTGTTGCCTCAGGATAGATTATGAGGACGCCCTTGCGCTTCATGACCTTCATCATCGCCTTAACGGCAGTGGTGTCGACCACGAACTGTTTCTTCGGGATCGCGCCTCCGAGCTTGAACCAGTGTCCCCACGCAGGTGCGCGGAAAACGAATTCGCCCGTGACAAAGTTGGCGGGTCTCGCCTTGGTGAGCCTGTTGGTGATCATCGGGTCTAAGTAAGACTCGTGATTTGCTATTACTATGATGGGGCCCTCATGGTTGACAAACTCCATGTCGGGCTTGACTTTGATATGGCAATAAGCGCAGATGACAGGTACCAGGATGTGTGAACCGACGAATCCGAACCAGAACTTGCTCGGCACGCATCCGATATCATACTCGCGCTCTTTCTTTGCAGCTTCAGACATAATGGTATAGTTCTTCCTTCTGGTTTTGTTAAAGATCGGAACGCCGTAGATTATACAACAAAAAAAGGGGCATTGCCTTATGACAAGCCCCTTCTCATTAAAGCTGTAGACTCTAAAATTTCCTTATGCTTCCTCTGACTTACTGTCGGGCTCTATAGTCGGAGTCTCAGCATCGGTGCTCAGCGGTCCGCCGTCTCTTATTACGATGACCTTGCCGTTCTCTTCAGCGGCACCGGATGCAATGAGCGCTTCGGGGTCCGTGCTCTCGACCGCATCGATTATCGCGAGATGTCCGGGCTTGGCGATACCGTCGAGCATTGCCTCCGAGAAACGGTCCTCGACCATCGATGTGATTACTCTTCTGAGCGGTCTCGCACCGTACTGAGGATCGTAGCCCTTCTGTGCGAGGAGTTCCTTCGCGCTCTGTGTAAGCTCGATATCCATGCCGAGATCCCTGATCCTCTTGCCGACCTGATTCATCAGGATGTCAACGATCTTGATGAGCGAATCCCTGCCGAGCATACGGAAGAAGATTATCTCGTCGACACGGTTGACGAATTCCGGCGAGAACGACTTCTTGAGTTCGTCTATTACGACCTTCTTTGCCTCGTCGTATGACTTACCGCCATACAGGCCTTCTCTCGAAAGTTCGTCCGTATCGTCTTCGCTGCCTACAGAGAAACCGATCTTCCTTCCCTCGCTTCCGGTCAGCATCCTCGCGCCGATGTTCGAGGTCATGATTATTATCGTGTTCCTGAAGTCGACCGTTCTGCCGTGACCGTCGGTAAGACGTCCGTCATCCAATACCTGGAGCATCGTGTTGAAGATCTCAGGGTGTGCCTTCTCGATCTCATCGAAGAGGACAACAGAATAAGGATGTCTTCTTACCGCTTCCGTGAGCTGTCCGCCTTCATCGTATCCGACGTATCCCGGAGGCGCACCGATGAGTCTCGTTACATCGTTCTTCTCCATGTACTCGGACATGTCGATCCTGACAAGCGCGGTCTCGTTGCCGAACATTACTTCCGCGAGAGCCTTCGCAAGCTCTGTCTTACCTACGCCGGTAGTACCGAGGAAGATGAATGTGCCCGAAGGTCTCTTCTCGTCCTTTAATCCGAGTCTGCCTCTCCTGATCGCCTTAGCGATCGCGGTAACTGCCTCATCCTGTCCGATGACTCTCTTCTTCAGTTCGCCTTCAAGGTTCTTGAGCTTCTCGGCATCGGTCTCCGTGATCTTGGTTACAGGGATTCCCGTCCACTGTGCAAGAACATTCGCAACATCGTCGACATCGAGAGTGCCCGTGAATCCGTCGCTGTCAGGTGCGGTCTTGGATTCGAGTGAAGCGAGGCGCTCCTTGAGCTTGTCTATCTCATCCTTATATTCCTGAGCCTTCTCGAATTCCATCGCTTCGGCTGCAGTCTTCTTTGCTTCTTCCGCATCAGAGATCTTCTTCTCTAAGTCTCTTCTTGCCTTCTCGTCAGCGTAGTTGATGCGTTTCGCGGCAGCAGCCTCGTCGACCAGGTCGATAGCCTTGTCCGGCAGGAACCTGTCGGAGACGTAGCGCGATGAGAGGAGAACGGACTGCTCGAGAACGTCGTCCGGGATCCTTATCTTGTGGTGCTCCTCGTACTTGCCACGAAGGCCCTTCATGATGGCGATCGCATCGGGTACGGAGGGCTCGTTTACCATTACCTTCTGGAAACGTCTCTCGAGTGCATGGTCCTTCTCGATGAACTTGCCGTACTCGTCGAGAGTAGTCGCGCCGATGACACGGAGCTCATTCTTGGCGAGAAGAGGCTTCATCAGGTTTGCGGCATCCATGGAGCCGCCGTCGGATTCGCCTGCACCTACAAGTGTGTGTATCTCGTCTATGAACAGTATGACGTTCGGGTCGCTTACCGCTTCTTCGAGCATGTTCTTGATTCGGTCTTCGAAGTCACCCCTGTACTTGGAGCCTGCGACCATGGAACCCATGTCCATGCTGTATACTGTCTTGCCCTTGATGATCTCCGGAACGTCGCCTTCTGCGATCTTAAGCGCAAGGCCTTCCGCGATCGCCGTCTTACCTACACCGGGATCACCTACGAGGCAGGGGTTGTTCTTCGTGCGGCGCGCGAGGATCTGCATGACGCGGTTGATCTCTTCTTCTCTTCCGATGACCGGATCGATCTTACCGGCCTTGGCTGCCTCCGTAAGATTCTTACCGAACTTATCGAGAGTCTTGTGTCCGCCCTTAGCCTTCTTTGCGGCAGGCTTCTTGGGACCTTCAGAACTTGCCGGGCCGAAAGGATTGCCGCCATCGTCCTCATCGTCATCCGACGGTCTGTCTCCGCCGCTGAAGATCTCTACCAGGGAGTTCTTCATGCCGTCGAGGTCGCAGCCGCCTTCCTTGAGCGCGTTGAAGATCTCGGGGTGATTGCTGACCTTCCTTGCCAGCACCACAAAGAGCATGTGCTCGGGGCAGATCGTACCGTGGCTCTTGGTCTTCCTCGAGACGTCTGCACTGTAGCTCAGGATCCTTTTTACATCCTGTCTTATCTGCCCGAAAGCCTTGTCCGCAGCATACTTCATGGACTCCCTGTCGAGTTCGGACTCGAATCCTGTGATGCCGAGCGCCTCAAGGAGTGCATCCATATTCGATGTATTGTCGGCGATGATCTCCTTGACCGGCGTATCCGCACATACCATACCTGCAAAGAGCAGAGTATCCCTTATCAGTGTCGTATGTTTTGCCGTTGCTATCTCACCGGCCACGGCAAGTATCTTTGCCGAATCTTCGGATATCCTCATATCAATCATCTCCCTTCAGTATCGTCTTGATCTTGGCCGCACGGATCGCCGCAGCATCAGTGCTGTTCCGCTTGATGGTGGGAATGAACTCCCAGCACACATCCTGTGTCAGCTTGTTTATCTTCTCCCAGGAGACATTGACCTCTCCCGTGTCATCGTATTCCTTGAATACCCTGAGCCAGCTCAGTGCATCGATCGCCTCCTTGCGGTTGATGATCGAAGCATATCTGAGAAGTCCGTATGCCCTTCCGTACATATCGGAAGTCTGCATCTTGTTCTTGGTCGCGACCTTCTCCCTGAGCGCACGCTCGAACTGGATGATGTCGGACAGGAGCTTCTCGCCGCGCTTGATGATCTCATCTTCCGATACGCCCATCGTGCTCACATTGGTGATGATGTATACTCCGGAGTTGCCGAGCTCACCCTGCTCTGCGAACGGATAGATGTCCCAGTAGTACTGCGATACTCTCTGCCTCAAAGTCGTCAGGGCTCCGTTGCTCTTGGAGATCGCAGGGATAGCCACCGTATAGAGCATCTTGAATCCCGTGCCGGTCAGCTTGAGGTTCGATGTAAGGAAACCGTATCTGTCAGAATATGCCATGTCGAGCTTCCTCTCGAGGTTTACCGCGATCGACTCAGCCTTGTTGTAGACAGAGGGCTCGTAACCAGCAGCCATAGCCCTTATCGTCAGGTGCTCGCCCGAACCGACCACAACGCTCAGACCCGCATCGTCATTGTAGTAGATGCGCTTATGCTCGGGGTGTCTGAGTATTCCCATGTTGATACCGAACAGCTGTGATTCGGGAGTGAGCAGGCTGCTGTCAGTGCTGTCGCCGCTTCCGAGTGCGTTTGCCGACCAAATGTTGCCTGTGACTGTCTTATCCACGGCCTCATCGATCTTATCTTCCAGACTGTCAAAATCGCCTTCAGACATTTTGTCCGGGAAATTATATCCCTTGATGTTCCTTACGATAAAAGCCTTGGTAGACAGTACTACATCCTGTTCCTTGCCGTACTTCTCATACCACATTGACATATCACTCACCGTCCTTTCTTCCCTTGAGTTCATCTCTGAACCGGATGGCAAGCTGATAGTTCTCAAACTTGGTCGCAAGCTTGATCCCTTCCGTCAGTTCTTCGTCAGTGAGCATTCCGATGTCTGCCTTGGAAAGCTTCTCGAGTTTCTTCTCGTCGTCTGCAGGATCGGCCGCTTTATCTTCAGCCTTCTCCTTCTTTGCCTCATCAGCCTTTGCTTCGGCTTTTGAAGTATCCTTCTTCTCTTCCTTTTCATCTTCACCGATAAGGCTGTCTTCTCCTATGAGGCTCTGTCCGGGCGCACGGCCTTCGTACTCGTCCGCACCCTGCTGCCTGAACATCTCCTTGGTCACGTAATCACCGAAAGTGTTATAGCACTCGATGCATCCGACTATACCCTTGTTCTCAAACTCTCTCAGGCTCATGCCGCACTTTGGGCAGGTGAGCGCGCTGTTGCCGAAGTCCAGCTCCGCCATCTTGGCAAAGCTGCTGGCAATCTCATCCAAAGGCGAGAAAGCCGCACCCAGAAGTTCTTCCGGGTTCTTGAGGAACCTGTCATATCCGAGTTCCTTTACGCAGTTCTCGCAATATATGACGCCGTTTATCTTGATGATCTTATTGGTTACTTCCGCACCGCATCTGGCACATTTCATACTGGTCTTCTCCTTTATGTGATCATAAGCCCAAGCAGGGCATTCTTGAATACATCTGCTCTTACGACGGACCTTATGTCCGAATCGACCTTCGCTAATGACCTGTCAGAGACCGCAGCCATTATCGCCGCACCCTCCTTCGAACTCATCGCTCCGACCGACACCGCATTGGTAAGGAACGTCTTGGCCTGGATCTGCGTGAGATCATCTCCCACCGCATCAACGATCGCCTTGAGATAATCCGCCGGACCGACAGGTCTGATCCTGGTGATCGTTATCTGTCCGCCGCCGCCTCTCCGGCTCTCAACTATATAACCGTTGCCGCTCGAGAACCTCGTGCTGAGCACGTATGTTATCTGCGAAGGCACACAGTTCGCCTGCTCTGCCAGAATGCTTCTGTTAATGGTTGCCTGACCGTCGTTCTCGTCGATCATGTCCTTGATCATCGCTTCAATAACATCGACCAGTCTTGCCATCTGACATTCCTCCTTTCCAAAGCTTGTTTTTGACTTTGACTTTCTTTGACAATTCGATTATCATACTGCCCTGACGGTTTGTCAATAACGAATTTGACTTTTTTTGATGTTCAACCGGACATGCTGTTTCCCTGCACAATAAAAGAGGCCGCAGAAGCGGCCTCGTGAGTGTTCGGTTAACAACAGGAACGTTACCTGTGGTAGAGCTTTTTCGTCTCGTAGACAGGTTCGCAGGTGATGTTTACGCCGAGCTTGTGGAACATGTTGAGGTCGACGGAAGACATCATTGTCGTAGCGTGTGCGTCACTGTGCTCGAGCTTGCCGATCTGCTGCATCGCGAGCTCTGCTACCGGGTTGGTCGCAGCGGAGATGGCAAGTGCGATGAGGACTTCGTCGGTATGGAGTCTCGGGTTGTGGTTGCCCATGTGGTTTACCTTGAGATCCTGGATAGGCTCGATGACGTTGGGCGAGATCAGGGGGATATCGTGAGAGATACCGGCAAGGACCTTAAGCGCATTAAGAAGCGCCGCGGAAGAAGGTCCGAGCAGAGCCGTTGTCTTGCCCGTTACGATCTGTCCGTCGGGGAGCTCGAGTGCGACTGCCGGAGCACCTGTTGATTCCTCTCTCACGAGAGCCGCGCCGATAACGCGTCTGTCGGATATGTCAATGCCGCTCTTCTTCATGAGGAGCTCGATCTTGTTAACGTCAGTACCGTCGGAGTTGCCCTGGCGGACACCTGCCTTGGCATCATAATAACGGCGGATGATCTCCTGCTTGGATGCTTCGCAGCATACCTCGTCATCGACAATGGCAAATCCTGCCATGTTGACGCCCATGTCCGTGGGTGACTTGTAAGGGCTCTCGCCGAAGATCTTCTCGAAGATGGCATTTACCACCGGGAAGATCTCAACATCGCGGTTGTAGTTTACGGTGGTCTTGCCGTATGCCTCGAGGTGGAACGGGTCGATCATGTTGACATCTGCAAGATCTGCCGTCGCTGCTTCATAAGCAACATTTACGGGGTGCTGCAGCGGGAGGCTCCAGATAGGGAACGTCTCGAACTTTGCATAACCGGCCTTAACGCCGCGCTTGTTCTCATGATAGAGCTGAGACAGGCATGTAGCCATCTTGCCCGAACCCGGGCCGGGCGCAGTAACGACGACGAGCTTACGTGTTGTCTCGATATAATCGTTCTTACCGTATCCGTCCTCGCTAACGATGAGTGACAGGTCGGAAGGATAGCCGGCGATGGGATAGTGTCTGTAGGATTTAACTCCGAGTGTGCGGAGTCTTGCTTCGAACTTCTCTGCGAGAGGCTGGCCTGCGAACTGGGTAATGACAACAGAACCAACGAAGAGTCCGAATTCAGTGAAGGCATCTATGAGTCTTAAGACTTCCTGGTCGTATGTGATACCGATATCACCGCGGCGCTTGTTCTTCTCTATGGCATCGGCATTGATGGCGATAACGATCTCGGCATCTTCGGACAGCGCCTTGAGCATCCTTATCTTACTGTCAGGTGCAAAGCCCGGAAGTACCCTTGATGCGTGGTAATCGTCGAAGAGCTTGCCGCCGAACTCGAGGTAGAGCTTGCCGCCGAACTGGTCAACGCGCTCGCGGATGTGCTGGCTCTGCAGTTCTACATACTTCTCATTGTCAAAACCGATCTTAAACATAGTCGTACGCCTCCTGCGTGCAATTATAAAACAAAGGGGGCGTTTTTTATGTTACATTTTCCGAAGCGGATCCATAAGTATGACAGACTTTCCCTCAGGAAGCTTTTCTGCCACGGATCCCGCGGACACTATCTTCCTGTCAACGTCTTCAAACAGCTTCTCGAAATCCTCTCTTCTCCCGATCTGTGCATACCCGAAGCTGTCACCTCTGTAGTGCATCGGGATGACCGCACGGGGTTCTATCAGATTGATCATCTCGTAAGCCTGTGTTGCATTGATGGTAAAGAAGCCTCCGACGGGGATCATGAGGACATCGCAGCCTTTGATCTCATCGAGCTGCGTATCAGTCAGGTCGCATCCGATGTCACCCATGTGCACGAACTTAAGTCCGTCAACTTCGAACCTGGTCACATTATTGCGGCCGCGGAGGATACCCTTCATGTTGTCGTGATAGGTCTTGATGGAAAGTATCTTGAAGTCGCCGCCCCAAGGCTCTGCCGGAGCTCTCACCTCGTCAAAGGCATTATGGTCCGAGTGACCGTGAGAGCAGATCACTTCATCAGCTTCGATGTCAGGAGCCGCCAGCCCCGGGACCGAACTTTTCTTATACGGGTCGGTCGCTATCTTCCCGCCGGCATTGTTCTCCACCACAAAGCATGAATGTCCGATGTAAGTTATCTTCATATAAGAATTATGCCTCGCCCTCGAACTTCTCTACGGCTTCCTTCATAAGATCTATTATCGGCAGATGCTGCGGACATACACCTTCACACTGTCCGCACGCGATACAGTCCGAAGCATGGGAATACCTGTCCACAAGACCGTTGTAGAAGAACTGCGGCCTCATGTCTCCGGGGAATTTCCTTCTAGTGTTTACCGCGCTGATGACATCTGGAATGGAGATGCCCATGGGGCAGCCTTCAACGCAATACTTGCACGAGGTGCATCCCGCAAGTTCCACGCGGTTCATTATCTCTTTGACTTTATCGATGGCAACGAGTTCTTCTTCAGACAGCGGCTCGAAATCCTTGAACGTATTAATGTTATCTTTCATCTGTTCGGGTGTGGACATACCGCTCAGGATCGTCGCGATCCCGGGCAGGCTTCCGACATATCTGAATGCCCAGGAAGCGATCGACTTCTCGGGACGGATCGCCTTCAGGATCTCTGCGCATTCATCATCAAGATTAGCAAGCTTGCCTCCCTTGGCAGGCTCCATGATTATCATCGGGATACTGCGGTCTCTCAAGATCTCATAGAGCTCACCCGAATGAACGATCTTGTTGTCCCAGTCAGCATAGTTGAGCTGGATCTGGACGAACTCTATCTCAGGGTGCTTATCGAGGACCTGCACCAGAAGCTCAGGTGTCCCGTGGAAAGAGAATCCGAAGTGCCTGATCTTGCCTTCGTCTCTCTTCTTAATGCCCCAGTTGAAGCAGTCATACTTCTCGTAGGTATCATAGTTATTGCCGTCTTCGAGACTGTGGAGAAGGTAGTAATCGAAGTAGTCCACTCCGCACCTGTCCAGCTGCTCTTCGAAGACCTTATCCCTGTCTTCGAAGGAATGCAGGAACCATGCGGGGAGCTTCGTTGCGATCGTAAACGACTCTCTCGGGTAGCGCTTAACGATGGCTTCTTTTACGGCCTTCTCGGAATTACCGCTGTGATACACATATGCGGTATCAAAATAGTTGAACCCGGCCTCCATGTAGGCATCTGCCATCTGCGATACTTGCTCTATATCTATCGCACCGTCTTTCTCCGGCAGTCTCATCAGGCCAAAGCCGATCTTCGGCATCTCACCAATATTGATACTCATAGCAGCATCCTCCTTCCGGATGTTGTTTAATGGTCAGTAAGATCGTCCTTTGCGTCAGTTGAAGCAGGTGCTGCAGCGAGGACCTTCTTCCTTCCGAAGAAAGTCTGAACGGCATTGATGATGCCGCCTACTGCCGCGACTATGAATGCGATTCCTGTCATGATGGCAACCGCATCGGTACCCTGTGTCTTAAGGACGATTATGCCGATTCCGAGACCGGTCGCAGCAAGTCCCAGGAGAAGGGGGACCCACCAGATTCCGCCTGTAAGTCTTGTGATAAGGATCGAAGTGAAGATGTCGATAATACCGTATACAACGAGAAGTCCTGCAAAGATGAATACGGAGATGTTAACAACAGCATTAGCAAATACCGCGAGCAGTATTCCGCCGGCAAGTATGATCACTCCGATGATCATTATGGTCCAGTCAAAAGCAGTCTTATCTTTGTCCAGAAGGAAGTTTATCACGAGGATAACTCCTGCGACAGCCACAAGCACGCCGGTTACAAGGATCAGCGTGGCGAGCATATTGTCCTGCCAGATGATGAATCCAATTCCGAGGAGAAGCATGACGATATCAACGATCATGATCCTCGCTTTGTAAGACTTAAGTGCGTTGTTCATTTCCGTACCTCCTTAAGCGAGCCTGGTATTATTCAATTATACATAACCGCGTGCTTATAGAGAATCAGTTCTTATAGATTCAAGTGCTCTCGGGAACGGTTTCCGCAGAGGTCTCACTCTCTGACGGCACGGTCTGCTCGACGGAAGCGACTGTCCAGGAAGCTGTTTTCGTGATCGCGCCGTATATGGTATCGGTGTATGAATATGTGATCGTATATGTTCCTGCCGCGGCAGCTGCCGAAGCAGCATCTACGGTGTTTCCGCCGGCATCGGTAATCGTATAGGTAACTGAAGTGCTTACATCTGTTATCGTCTCACCTGAAGACGTCGTCACGCTGACTCCCGCGAGAGGATCTGTCGCAGCATCTCCTGCAGTCGTGGATATCGTATCCGCAGCAAGATTGATCTGCGCAGAAGATGCAGTGACCGTCCAGTTGACTGCTTTCGTGACGGTGCCCTTGAAGCTGTCTTTGTAGCTGTATGTGACCGTGTATGTACCTGCCGCCGCAGCTGCGTTTGCAACGGTAGTCTCTGTTCCTGCCGCATCCTTTACGGTGTATGTGATGCCACTGGTCGCGGTCTGGCTCTGCGATGTGGTGACGGTCACTCCGTCGAGCGGATCGAATGACGTATTGCCGACAGCGGAGTAGAGTTCCGATGCGCCGTTCTTCAGGTTGAACACCGGATCCGTCAGAGCAGTCTTGCCGAGAAGCGATACGTTAAGATCGACAGGATATGAGATGCCGGGAACAATGCCCCACCATGAATACTGCCAAACGGACCAGGATCTGCCCGGAGTCTCCTCGCCGGCAATATACTGATGACCGTCCTGATATTTGTTGTAGGGCCTTGCGTACCAGAGTGCGTACGAAGGCGTGTAGCCGAGACGGCTGTCGATGTCAGATGTGTTGAGGTAGACCATCGGAGTATAACCGTTCTGAGAGATCGTGCTGCAGAATGAGGTTATTACATTCGCGAAGTCAGAGCCCTTGAGTTCCCAGGTCCTGTAATATGTATCTGTCTCCCAGTCCATTACGACAGGATAGTCGGGAGTGACACCGCTCTTCTTGATCATGGCGATGGTAAGAGATGCCTCTTCGAGCGCCTCATACGGAGTGATGGCCTGCGAGAAGAAGTAGACTCCGACCTTAAGGCCTGCTGCCTTGGCGTTCTTCATATTGGTAACGAACTGCGTGTCTTCGTAGAGATTGCCCGCAGTGCCGTATCCTCTGCCGCCGCATCTTATGAAAGCAAATGAATAGCCTGCCGCCTTGACCTGAGCCCAATCGATGGTGCCCTGGAACTGCGAGATATCGATTCCCAGCTCGTAGCCTGCTTCTGTTACCGGAGGATCTTCGCTCGGAGCGGGATCTGATGCTACCGATGCCGTGTGCTTGACATCCGTGTTTGCGGACTGATCAGTCTTAAGATCTTCTTCGGCAATGACGCCTGCCTGACCTGAAGTTATCTTATCGACCAGCTCTTCGTCTGACAGCGATGCGAGGTCTATCGTTACCCCGGATCCGCCGCAGGCAGAACCCTGTTTCGCGGGATATGTTGTCTGGACAGCTTCGGTCTCAACGACCTCCGGCTCTGTCTCCTCGGGCAGCTCCGGCTGTGCCAGGGACTGCTCATATGCGATAACGCTGTTGATGTCTATCGATTCATCGGGAATTACCGTACGCGAAGATGCGTTCACCACAACTACTGAACCGAATGTCAGCGCGGTGATCGATGCCACGGTGATGATGCTGAGTCTCGCCTGCATCTCACGCTTTGCACAAAAATGCAGGAACCATCTCTTGAACCCGAAGTCAGCTTGTTTTCTCATGCCTAATAATATGAAGACTTCAAGGTGTCAATTCAACCGTTTATATTACCCCTGTATTACAGTTTACGGAATTTACGGTTTCTCTCAGCGATCGAGTTCACCCAGGATATCCGGAAATACACCGAGGCTCCGCCTTAAGATGCCGTGCATGTGGGCGATGGCGATGCCGTAGTTGGTCATGGGGATGCCTGCGTCCTCTGCGCTTTTCGCGCGGTACATTACCTCACGGTCGTTAAGCATGCATGCACCGCAGTGAATGATCATCTTATATCCGGACAGATCGTCGGCAAAGGACAGGCCGGAAGTCGTGTCGATCGTGACCTTTGCACCGGTATATTCACCGAGCCACTTGGGGATCTTGTATGTTCCGATGTCCTCGCACTGCCTGTGGTGTGTGCAGCCCTCGGATATCAGCACCTTGTCACCGTCAGCAAGACCGTCGATCGCCCTGACGCCACGCACGGCACTCCTGAGGAAACCTTTGTGCCTCGCCATGAGTATCGAGAACGATGTAAGGAGAATGTCTTCCGGAACGATCTTCGATACCCTGCCGAAAGCCTGGCTGTCCGTTACGACGAGCGCGGGTCTGCTCTTAAGGTTCGCGATGACTCCGGCGAGCTCTTCGACCTGCGTGATGTAAGCCGTGGCATTACTGTCCAGTATCTCTCTTAAGACCTGCTGCTGCGGCAGGATTATCCTTCCCTTGGGCGCGGAAGCATCGATCGGGATCACGAGGATGACCGTATCTCCGGCTGAGATCAGATCGCTGATAAGAGGTGCTGCTTCCTGCTTGTGTGCACCGAGCCTTCCGATCATCTCCTTGAGTTCGTCTATGTTCTTTCCGGTCAGGGAGCTGACGTATATCTCGTTTGCCTTTACCGCGGGGATCGTCTCTCTGAGGTCAGCTTTGTTGAACGCGATTATGTACGGTATCAGTTTCTCGTCGAAAAGCTTTATCAACTGCTCCTCGGTCTTGCCCATACCTTCCACGAGGTCCACCACGAGCACAGCGACATCGACGCGGTTAAGGATCAAGCGCGTCTTCGATATCCTCTTCTCGCCGAGTTCTCCCTCGTCATCGAAGCCCGGAGTATCGATGATGACAACAGGTCCCAGCGGGAGCAGTTCCATTGCCTTCGTGACAGGGTCCGTCGTCGTGCCTTTGGTGTCAGACACCACGGCAAGATCCTGGTTCGTGATCTTGTTCACAAGACTTGATTTACCCGCGTTCCTTCTTCCGAAGAAACCAATGTGGATCCTCTCTCCTGACGGCGTATCGTTAAGACTCATGGTAGTACTCCTCCGGCTTCGTAAGATCTGGTATCTCCTTCAAGTATAACCTTCCCGACATGGCAAAATGCGGAAGTCGGATAAACTTTGCTTCCTTCGGTGCGACGAGTTCGAACAGCGGGTCTGCGATGATCATCTCAGCGTCTGCGAGCACCGTCCTTATCTCTTCTTCGCCGTGACACTTTCTGTCGCATTCTGAGAGCAGTCCTTCTGTTATCTCCGTCGTCGCGATGATATTGAAGTCTGCTCCGTATCTTCTCTTGAGCTGCGCTGCAACGAAGCCGGATGTAACAGGTTCACCAACGATGTATCGCTTTGATTTTTCTCTTCTGACATCGAGGTAATCACCGATGAATCTGTACGGTATACCGAGTTCGTCTCTCATGTATTCTGCTGTGGCAAGACCTGATGAAGATGCGACGATATTGATGTCTGCAGAGCCCGCCTTGATCACCTCGTCAAATGAAGTTCCGTAAGACCAGTTCGAGATGAGGTCGTATTCGTCTGAGATGTTTATCGCGGTTGCAGTCAGATCGAGCGGAGTCGTGCCCAGTATGTTCGCACCGGGCTTGCTGCCCTGATGCTTCGGTAGCTTTGTGATGAACTTTCGCGCGAAAGCCAGAAGTGCCTCCGATGCTCCCCTGGAATAATCGTGCATGGCGTTGGTCTGAACATAGAAGCAGGGCAGTCCCGTCTTCTGCTCCAATATCCTGCAGATTCCCTTGAAGTCGGTGCCGTTCAGATACGGCAGAGGCGAGTTTGCCAGAGCGATGAACTTCGGCTTCATCTGCTCTGCGGCATATGTGATGTTGCTGATGAGTTTGTCGTCGTTGCCGGTTATCGCATCGATGTCGTTAAGGCCCGATATGTAGATGAGACTCTCCTTGTCATACCACCTTATCTCATCGTGTGTGTTATAGGTCGAATTGCATCCCGACGGATCGTGTATGACGCACATGCCGCCGAGTTCGTAGAGCGCCGATGCAAAGCCCGACACATCACCTGTATATACCGGAAGTATCCTGTATGTTTTCTTCATACCAGACTCGCGCACCCGATGCCCTTTCTCGGGATGATATCCCTTGTGTCTTTCGGCTCGTTATATGCTTCTTCCATCAGCCTTAAGAACTTCTCTATTCCTGAGTATCCGTAGAGGCCGCCGCCTTCTATCATGTTTACGAAGTATTCCGTGCCGGTGAACCATGCCGCTTTCTGTCCGATCGCAAGGATCTTATTCTCACTTCTTGAAGGTCTTCTTCCCTGCACGTGAACTGTTGACCTGATGAGAAGATCAGGGTGATTTGCAGCAAGCCATTCGTAATCTTTCTGTTCATCAGGATCGAATGCGTCTGCGTAAACTGCAGTCAGATCAAACCCTCTTTCGAGGAGAAATCTCGCAAGTGACAGCGGTCTCGGGACAGCAGTGTAATCCAGCTGTATCTCAGTATTTCCGATCGCATCTTTCAATACTGATGCAGCCTCATCGCAGCGCTTCTTCCCGGCTTCAAAAAAGCCTTCGGGAATATCTGTACCGAGACTTCTTAATCCTTCGTCGACGGCATCGTAGCCGAACGTAAAAGGAAGGTATCTGTACGGTCTTTTTGTCCTGATGCTTAATGCAGATGCACCGAGCAGACCTGCCGGATATGAGCATACATAATACTCTGCCCTGCCGAGAGAATAATAATCATCAAGAGTGGCGATATCTGCTTCGTCTCTTATGACTTTTCCTGACAGGGCAAGAAGCTTTTTTATGTCATTTGCATCATCCATTCTCATATCACATCCGATGACGGATACGGAACCGTCAGAAGGCAGTTCAGGAATGATGTCGAACATCGCCTTGCGAAGTCTCTGATCCGGAGTCGTGCTCCTCTTCTGCATGACGGGATCCATGAAGCCCCTGACAAACTTTACTTCCGGAAAACGCTTATTGAGTTCGCCGTAGATATAGTCCATATCACATCCCATAAAGCGGTGTACACAGACAGGGAAAACGATGACTACCGGAGGCACTTTCTCCAGAGATTGAAGCACATCGGTTATGCCTTCTATCGTGGTATCTTCGAGCCTTCCGGAATGCACCATATCGTCTTCTTCCAATATGACCGAAGAGAACCTTCGAAGCTCGCCCATCTCGGCAGCCGTCATGACAACGCCCCTCATGCAGTTATCTGCACAGACATATATCTGATGTGCCTCGGGGATCTTGAATCCGATGTGCACGATGTTCCACGTACCGTGTGCGGGCGCGTTGAACTCGAGGCCGTACGAGAACGGCTTCGGAAACGCTGCGTCAGCTATCCTTACTCTGTCATCATTTGACTGTTGCATAAGTCGTCTTAACAGTTACTCCGTCAAGTCTTCCGATCTTACCTGATATCTCACTGGTAAGATCCTGCGGTGCGTCGATCGCGATGCTGATTATGTTCATGTTCTTGGAATGATAGGGAATGCCCATGCGGCCGATGATGTACTGCGCAACCTCATGCAGGAGCGCATTCATCTTCTCTACAGATTCCATGTTCTGAACGATTATGGTTATGCAGGCAACTCTTGTATCCATTCGCATATCCCCCTGTCAGCAGATCCTCGGCAGAAGCTCATTTCCCGGCTTGGGGAGATATGTCATTCCGCCGATCTCGGTTGTCATTACTACCCTTCCCTTGTTCTCTTCCGTGATCTCGCCGATGATCGCAGCACCCTTGCCGTGCTCGCATCCGTGTAATGCCTCTACGACCTTGTCAGCATATTCTGCAGGGCAGATCATTACCATCGTTCCTTCACATGCGAGATAGAGAGGCTCGAGACCGAGCATTCCGGTAACGCCTCTTACGGCATCGTCTACGGGGATCTTCTCTCTGTCGAGCTTTACTCCGACGTCTGACTGCTCCGTGATCTCATACATTACCGTACCGACGCCGCCTCTCGTTGCATCCCTGATGACATGCATCTCGGGGCATACGCCGAGTGCTGCTTCCACTTCATTCCAGAGCGGTGCGCAGTCGCTTGTCACTTCTGCATCAATGCCGTAATCTCCTCTCGCGAGAAGTATCGTTGTTCCGTGTCTTCCGACATCACCGGTCACGATGATCTTATCACCTGGCTTTGCATATGCCCCCGACATGTTCACGCCGTCGGGTATCACACCCACGCCTGCAGTCGTGATGAAGATCTGATCGACCTGGCCTTTGCCTGCGACCTTTGTATCGCCTGCGACGATCTTTACGCCTGCCTTACGCGCAGTCTCGCCCATAGCCTGTGCAACCTTCTCGAGCTCAGAGATGGGGAAGCCTTCCTCGATGACATATGAGCACGTCAGGTAGAGCGGCTTTGCTCCCATGCACGCGAGATCGTTTACCGTACCGCATACGGACAGCTTGCCGATGTTACCGCCGGGGAATTCCCAGGGAGATACGATAAAGCCGTCAGTCGACATCGCGATCCTTCCTTCGGGACCGGGCATTACCGCAGCATCGTCGCTCGTGAAATACTCGTTGCCGAGATTCTTTCTGAAGACATCTGCGATCAGCTCTCCCGTCTTATGTCCGCCGCTTCCGTGGGCAAGTGTTATTACGTCACTCATATCTCTCCTCCGTACATATAAAATGCTGAACATGCACCCTCATCGGACACCATGCATGCACCGACGGGATGGTCGGGATTGCATGCCTTTCCGAAAAGAGAGCACTGGTTAGGTTCTATCTTTCCCTGAAGCACATCGCCGCATCTGCATGCAGTCTTGTAATCAGGATTCATAACAGGCACATCGTATTTCTTTCTTGCATCGTATGCCGCATATTCGTCGCGAAGCTGCATGCCCGATCCGGGTATTACGCCGATGCCTCTCCACTCCGCATCGCAAGGCTCCATGAACTTATCCACGAGCGCTACTGCAGCAGGGCTTCCTTCATCGGTTACGACTCTCGGATATGCGTTTACGAAGAACGGCTTGCCTTCGCTGAATTTCTTTACGATTATCGCCAGGGCGGTAACGAGTTCGTCGCCGGTAAATCCCGTGATGACTCCGGATACTCCCTTTGAGAGTTCTTCTTCACAGATCTTCGTTCCGGTTATCGCATGAACGTGTCCCGGATAGATGTACGCATCACATGAAGACGCCATCGCTTCATATGCTCCCGGCATCGTCTTGTTGGCTGTAAGCAGCGAGAAATTATCTATCCCCGCACCGACTGCGCGCTTGACTGCGATGACATCGGAAGGCGTTGTCGTCTCGAAACCTACCGACAGGAAGACGACCTGTTCTTCGGGGTGTTCTTCGGCATGCTTCTCCGCGTCCGCAGGTGAGTATACGACCTTGACATTTGCACCCTTGGCACGCGCTCCGGCCAGGCTCATCTTCGATCCGGGGACTCTTACGAGATCACCGAAAGTGGTTATCGTGCAGCCCTTCTCAAGCGCGAGGAAGACCGCCTCGTCTATGAAGTTTACAGGCGTTACGCACACGGGGCAGCCGGGGCCCGAGATGAGATGTATCTTCGGGGACAGGAGCCTTCTTACTCCCTGTCTGAAGATCTCATGCGTATGCGTTCCGCACACCTCCATTATCCTGATCTCAGGACCGTCGTAATTCTTCAGGAATTCGATCGGGTCAGATATGTTTGTACTCATGCCAGATGCTCCTTCGCGAGATTCTCAGTCTCTGTCTTCGAATCGTCGGTTATCTTCGCGATCGCAGCACCGGCGTGGACCATTACATATTCACCGGGCTCGAGATCGTCTAAGAGCTCCGCGGATATCTCGCGCTTTGCACCCGACGCATCGACCACAGCGACACCGTCCTTAACACTGATCACCTTTGCAGATAGACCTACACACATATTTATATTCCTCCGTTCATTAATATATTCATTCCGTATACTGCCTGACCCAGTGAGATCCCTCCGTCGTTGGGAGGTATCAGGCTGTGGATCAGGACTTTATATCCCTCAGCTTCCAGAGCTTTTTTTGTCAGATCCAGAAGAAGGGTGTTCTGATAGCATCCGCCGCTCAGGGCAACTGTATCGATATTGACTGATCTAAGCTTTACCGCTTCGGCTATGCCCTTCGCGAGAAGGAAGTGGAACCTGTAAGCCAGATCCTTTGTATCCGCTCCTCCGAGCTTTGCCTCCACAAGATCTTTTACTATCCTGTCGGTAGCGATAACGTCGCCGTCAACAAGATCGTAATCAGTATCGATCTTCTCCTGAACATGTTCCATCGCTTTATACATCAGAGCCGTCGCAGCCTCGCCTTCGAATGTGCTCTCATATCTTATTCCGAGAACCGCAGACACAGCGTCAAAGAGTCTTCCGGCTGATGTCGATACGACCGAATTGACCTTGCCGTCATGCATCGCTTTGTACATCTTGAACGTTCCGTTCCTGATAAGACCAAGCTTATCGCAGATACTCTCCGCTTCATCGCCGCAGATATCTATAAGCATCGATACTGCGATCCTCCAGCCTTCGCGCGAAGCTATGTCTCCGCCTGTCTGAAGGAAAGGTCTTATCGACATTAGCCTGTCAAAACCTGCAAGGTCACATCTCATTATCTCGCCGCCCCAGACGGTGCCGTCTGTGCCGTATCCCGTGCCGTCGAAGGACACTCCGATGCACTCGCCGAAGAAGTCATTCTCCGCCATGCACGAGAGAACATGAGCATAGTGATGCTGCACTCTCACAAGAGGAAGACCTGATTCTTCCGCAGCTTCCGAAGAGTTGTATCTCGGGTGCAGATCGCACACTGCAAGAGCAGGTCTTGTCTCGAGGAGCACCTGCATCCTTCCTGCCGATTCGACGAGCGCCGCCTTGCCTTTAAGGTCAGTCAGATCTCCGATATAAGATGACGGATAGAACAGGTTGTTCACTCCGATGCAGAACGTATTCTTAAGCTCTCCGCCGTATGCTATGACGCTTCCTTCGAAGCCTTTCGTCATCATGTACGGGAGCGGTGCATAGCCTCTCGAGCGTCTGATCATGTAGGGCTTGCCGTCATAGAAATCCATGACCGAATCGTCCGCTCTTATCCTTATCTTCCTGTTGTGCGTCAATATGCAGTCTGCAAATCTCGCGATCTCATTCCTCGCATCTTCATCATCTCTGCAAATCGGAAGACCGGATACATTGCCGCTCGTCATGACCATGCAGTCAGTCATGTCTATGCCGTCATCGTAATCGAACAGGAGACTCTGCAAAGGTGCGTAAGGAAGCATCACTCCGACGGTCGGATTACCCGGCGCTATACCTTCTGCAAGAGCAGAATCTTCCCTCTTCGGGAGAAGAAGGATCGGCTTCTGATGACCGGTGATTATCTCGTCCTGAGCAACCGTCGTAATGCAGTTGTTCCTGACTGTATCCATATCCCTCATCATGACGGCAAAAGGCTTTGCCGGTCTGTTCTTGAGCTGCCTTAATCTGGCTACAGCATCTTCATTCTTCGCATCGCATGCGAGGTGGAATCCGCCTATGCCTTTTACCGCGACAACACCGCCTTCAGCAAGGATCTTCCTCGCATGAATGATCGCATCTCTTCCGCGCCTGTTCTCAGGGTCATCCAGGATGAACACTTCAGGTCCGCAGTCATTGCAGCACACAGGCTGTGCATCGTATCTTCTCGTGTCCGGATCGTAGTATTCGGATGCGCACTTGTCGCACATCGGGAACTCCTTCATCGATGTCCTCTCCCTGTCATAGGGAAGACTGTCCAGGATCGTAAGACGGGGTCCGCAGCAGGTGCAGTTGATAAACGGATGAAGATATCTTCTGTTGTTCTTATCGAAGAGCTCTTCCCTGCACTCATCGCACATCGCGATATCGGGGGAAACGAAGATCTCACCTGTCGTCTTGCCGCTCTCTATGATCTCGAAATCATCATACACATCTGCATCTTCCGCAGGTCTTGCATCTATCTTGAGGATCGCCGCTCTCTTGGGCGGTTCTTCTTCTATCAGTCTCAGGAATTCATCGACTTTTGCATCTTCGCCCTGAGCGAAGATCTCGACATAAGGACCTAAGTTTGCCACGGTGCCCCTGATGCCGGTACGTGCGGCATGGCGCGCTACAACAGGACGCATTCCAACGCCCTGAACGATACCGTAGACCTTGATCCTTAATGTCTTCATTACTTTCTCCCTGACAGCGCGAAGAATGGTGCATCGATCCACCTTCCCGCATAGTCCTTCGCCAGCTTCTTAAGGCATGTATCCGCAACTACACAAGAGTACTTTCCGGACATTGCCAGAGCAGTGAATTCGTCTTCTTCAGTTATCTTGATATCGTCACCCTGCCTTATCTCATCGTGCAGGTTAAAGAACGTCGCGATATCGCAGTCTATGCCGCCATCACGCAGTGTCTTGCCGAACACTTCGTCGTGGCATACGAGGACCTTGCCTTCGATCGTCTCTCCGGCGAGCAGTTCTTCAGCTAGAGAGCTTCTGATCTCATAGTCTTTACCCGTCAGCTTTGCTGCTTCTATACCGGAAGAAGATGCTGCCACGAGCTTTCTTCCCTTGATACCTTCTATATCTTCAAGCGTGACGTCAGTGTATTTATCTCCATATGTAAGAGGCGTCGCACCGAGTATCAGTTCTTCGCCTTCCGATGCTTTCACATCGTATCCTGCGAATGTCTCGAAGAGTTCTTTGTATGCGATGCTCTCACCGGAATCGTAGAGCTTCATTCCGTCAGTGGGAAGAGTGAGTATGGGGAGACTGACTTTCTTCTCCAGCATCCTCTTGAGTGCCTTGTAATCCGTGGCGATCGTCGCGGGAACAGGAGTTCCTACAAGTGCGACGAATCTCGCGTTGATGCGCTCTGCAGCGGAAGCGATTTTCGAGACCAGGAGAGTGTCTCTTCCCAGGATCGCATCCATGTCGCGGAGTCCTGCGGAGAATACAGCAGATCTTGCCCCGTGCCATCTGGGTTCGTCGAAGCCGCACACATTGCCGGTGCAGCCGCCCGCGTCGATGATGACGATCATGCCGCCAAGATTGTAGAGAACGGATACCGCTCCGGACTGATCGGGGGCAAAAGGTGTCAGTACCTTGCGAAGTCCTTTCATGCCGTCACCTCCCCGAGAGCTCTGTCTATCCTTGTCATAAGTTCCTTTATTCCCTGGAACCCGAACGGCTGGATATCTTCGTTCCAGGATACATTCGGTATGCCGGGGCAGTAATATGCCGCATCCTTGCCGAGGCTTATGTGTGCGCGTGACGAGGACACATCGTAATAGAGCATGGTAGGCTCCATGTTGCAGTAGATCTTCGTGTCGGGCGAGAGCTCGGCGATCTTCGCGACATATCTGAATTTCTCAGGTGCGAGCGTCGCGTAGATCTCGCCGACTTTGAATCCGTATCTCAGGAGCGACAATGCCAGCTCGAACGGATCGGCGTTGATGCATTCGCCGATGTTGAAAGTGAGATTGGGATGCTTTTCCTTGAGGTCAAAAACTGCCTGCTCGGCTTCGGCCTTGTCGTCAGCAAAATCGATCGGAATCCCGGCCGCCTGAGCGAGAGCCTGGTACTGCAAAGCAACCTGACGGATGCCGTAGACCCTCGTAAGTTCGATGTAAGGTATGCCGAGTTCTCTTGCCATATCGTCCGCAGCTGCCCTAGCTTCGGGGTTTGTAACAATGTTAAAGTTTGCAGAGGCCATCTTGAGGAACTCATCGTAGGTCCCGCAGGTCGATATCTGGCGGATACTCTTCACGCCTGCCTGAAGGAGGTATCTCTGCAGTTCGCCGTCTGCCATCGGAGCAAAATTACCGATCAGGTTGACCGATCTCGGGTCTTTGTCCATGGGTGCGAGGAGTGAATAGAGGGTCTGCCTGACATGAACCATAGGCGGCCTTCTTCCCTCTCTTGTGAGCGCATACATATAGCAGGGACGGACTCTTATCCCGGTATCGGCGATCCTTGCTTCGCATGCATTGCATACTCTTTCCATGTCGGTACCGAGCAGGGCGTCGACGCATGTGATGCAGATCATGACGACTCTGGGGGCTTTGCCCTGTCCTTCCAGGAAGGACACCACCTCGCTGACGGCATCCGGGATCTTGGTAAGATGCCTGCCGGTCACAAGGTCGGTCTCATCCATCAGAAGATAGAAGAACCTGTCCTCATACTCGGGCATCGAGCTGACTATCGAAGTGTTCCTTCCGCAGCAGCCGGGCGATACGATGAGCATGACCGACTCGGGTACGGACAACCCTGCGCGCTTTACGCCGAAGCCTTCTGCGCCCGGTGAATTATAGGCAAGCGTAGCAGGAGAACTGTATACCAGTCCCTGTCCGCTCAGAAGCTCGGATGGAATGTTGTCCTTCCCGAGCTCTGCTACCTGCTTTGCCGTATATGTGACAGCTTCTCTTCTCACTTTGAACCTTCCTCATCAAGGAGCTTTTTTGCCAGCTTTACGAACTCTATAGCGGCATCTGACTCCGGCGCGCCTTCCACGCAGGTCTTGCCGACATCTTCACATCTCGTGATATCGTCACTTCTGGGGATCCTCGCTATTATGTCTATGCCCTTCTCTTCCGCGAAAGCCTCGACCTTCTCTTCTTCGCCGACGACGTTCCTCTTGTTGAGGATGATGCCGCCAACATGTGCGTATCCCCTGTCCTCGAAATTCTTTACCGCCATGCAGATGTTGTTCGCTGCATACAGCGCCATCTTCTCACCGGAAGTAACGATCAGGACCTGCTCAGCGTATCCTTCCCTGATAGGCGCTGCGAAGCCTCCGCAGACTACGTCGCCCAGAACATCGTAGAGTACGACGTCCGGCTTGTAGGATTCGAATAATCCGAGTTCATCGAGGAGATTGAAAGTCGCGATGATGCCTCTTCCGGCGCAGCCCAGACCGGGCGTAGGACCGCCGGTCTCGATGCAGAGGATATCGCCGAATCCCTTCTTGGAGATCTCTTCGATCTTTGTGGGTTCGCCGCCTTCCCTGAGGATCTCGATAACGGGCTTCAGCGGAACTCCGCCTAAGAGATTGATCGTAGAATCGGCCTTGGGGTCGCACCCGATCTGGATGACCTTCTTTCCGAGGCTTGCAAACGCTGCCGACAGATTGGAAGTCATGGTCGACTTTCCTATTCCACCCTTGCAGTATACCGCGATCTTAAGCATAAATAAACTCCTCTGTCTGCGGATCTGCACTGACAAAGGAGCCAAAAGAGTCTTTGCTTCAAAAACTGATTCGAACTATTCCCGCTCGGAAAACACCTTGCCGTCAGAGTCCATGTATTTTGTTACTATCATTCTACTTGCTGCACAGCCCGCCCGCAAGCGGAATTCGTTAATAGATTTTGCATGTTTTGTTTATTTATATTAACCTTGGTGTAGATACATCCTCTGGAGCGTAAAGATATGAAGCTTAATTACAAGAACACCTTCCTTACAGGTCTCGCTTTTATGTCGATAATCGCCTTCTGGCAGTTATACGACAATGTCATACCGCTCCTTCTTACGCGTACGTTCCATCTGAGTGAAGACATAACAGGCGTCATCATGGCGGCGGATAATGTGCTCGCTTTGTTCCTCCTGCCGCTGTTCGGCAAACTGTCCGACAGGACTCATACCAAACTCGGAAAGAGAATGCCTTACATACTGATCGGCACAGTCGTAACCGCCGTTCTTCTCAATCTGCTTCCTGTCATCGACAACGGTTTCTACGCGGGAAAGCAGGGATTCATCTACGGGCTTGTTCCTTTTGTTATCGTGCTGGGGCTGATGCTTTTCGCGATGTCCGTATACAGATCTCCTGCCGTAGCCCTTATGCCCGATGTTACCCCGAAGCCGCTGAGATCCAGGGCTAATGCGATCATCAATCTGATGGGAGCTGCAGGCGGCATCATCTATCTCGCCTTCACGGCAGTTATGTTCCCGAAGTCCAAGACCGAGGGACTCGAGCATGTGGACTATTCGCTGCTGTTTATATTCATGTCTGCGTTTATGGTGGTATGTATCGCCATCATGCTCTTCACGGTCAATGAACCCAAACTGTATGCCATCAACAACAAGATAGAGAAAGAGCATCCAGAGTGGGATCTTACCGTCAAGAACAAGAACACCGGCAATGTCAGGTTCCCTCCTGAAGTAAGGAAGTCGATGATCTTCCTGCTCATCTCGATCGCTCTGTGGTACATCGGATACAATGCGGTGACCACATGGTTCACTACTTATATAAGTGTCATCATGGGCGAAGGCTTGGGCGGCGCTTCTACATGTTTCCTCATCGCGAACGTCGGTGCGATAGTCTCATACATTCCGATCGGAATGGCGGCGGCAAAGTTCGGAAGGAAGAAGATGATCTATTTTGGCACGCTCCTTCTGACAGCGTCTTTTGCCGCATGCTATTTCCTTACGACGACGGCAACAACAGTTACTGTTCCGATGTACATCGTGTTTGCACTCGTGGGCGTTGCATGGGCATCGATAAGCGTCAACTCGCTTCCGATGGCTGTCGAGATGTGCAGGGGCGCAGATGCCGGGAAGTACACAGGTCTTTACTATACCGCGTCAATGGCAGGCCAGGTCGTCACTCCGATACTTGCCGGATTCCTGCTGAAGAATGTCTCTTATAAGATCCTTTTTGTGTATGCGACCGTATTCTCGCTGGCAAGCTTCGTTACCATGATCTTCGTTAAGCATGGTGACATTAAGGCTGAGAAGCTTAAAGGTCTGGAAAATTTTGAGGAGATGTGATCCGAGTCAGGCTCCGGCTTCTCTTAATTCCTGTTCATGCTGCGTGACATACGAAGCTATCGAGTAATCGTAAGCGCAGCCGAGGACACCTATCAGCGCACCGAAGACCGCATTGAGGATAATGAACACGACTATGTTGTCTTTCCAGCTCTTGGCCGTATCTGTGAGACCTGCGGGGTTCTGCCTGAATGCCGCAGCCAGCTTCTTCCTGTTTACCGCACAATAGATATTCCACGCACCGAAGAAGATCGGCGTTACATACCAGAACCCGAATACTATCTGACATATGCCGACGATGAGCCATACCTGATAGGAGTTATTGAGCTTCCTGATCACAGTGTTCAATGCTTCATTATCAACTGACATATCTCCCTCCGGGATCCTGTATTCCTATTAATCTTACCTCAAAAACCGGGCTGTTGTTACTCTGTTGCATTTTGGTTTTGGAAAAACCGATATCTCAAAACCAAAACACGAACAAAGAAAAAGAGTTGCATTTTCGTTTTGAAAAACGGAAATATCGCAATCAAAATGCAAACAGCCCCGCCAGCCGCCATTCTCCACCCCCCAAAAAAACAAAAAAACAGGCGGACATTCAAGTCCGCCTGCCTTAAGTAATTACTTAACTTACAGATTACTTAACTTCGTTGAAGCCTTCTCTTGCAGCATATGATGTGTGCAGGAGCTCGTGAGACTTGTGGCTGTTAGGCTCACCGAGGAACTTCTCGTAGAGTTCAATGATCTGAGGGTTGTTGTGAGACTGACGCAGTGTCTGTCTCTCATCCTCGGAATAGAGTGCCTGAGCTCTCTTCTCCTTGTATGTATCCATGATGTCGTCAGACTCATTGTGCAGGAAGCACTCCCTTACATAAGGCTGGCCGCCGCCGTTGATACAACCGCCCGGGCAGCCCATGATCTCGATGAACTGATACTTGGACTTGCCTTCACGGATCTCGTCGAGAAGAACCTTAGCGCTCTTCATGCCGGAAGCGATAGCAACATTGACTGTTGTGCCGTTGATATCGATGGATGCTTCTCTGATACCTGCATCATGGCCTCTTACAGCAGTGAACTCGATAGGCTCGGATTCCTTGCCTGTGAGCTTGAAGTATACAGTTCTGAGGGCTGCTTCCATAACGCCGCCCGTTACACCGAAGATAACGCCTGCGCCTGTGTAATCGCCCATGATATCCTGATCCCAATCCTCGTCAGGGAGTCTGTCGAAGAGGATACCGCCGCGCTTGATCATACGAGCGAGCTCTCTTGTGGTGATAACTGCATCAACATCATCAATGCCGTCTACCTTGAGCTGGTCTCTCTGTCTCTCGAACTTCTTTGCTGTACAAGGCATAACGGAAACAACGAAGATATCCTTGGGATCGATGCCGTTCTGCTCTGCCCAGTAAGACTTGATGATGGCACCCTGCATCTGGTGAGGTGACTTGCAGGAAGACAGGTGAGGGAGAAGATCTCCGTAATTGTACTCTGCATAGTTGACCCATCCCGGTGAGCAGGAAGTGATCATAGGAAGTGTGCCGCCGTTTGTAAGTCTGCCGAGGAGCTCTGTACCCTCTTCCATGATGGTGAGGTCAGCGCCGAAGTTTACATCGTAGACTCTTGTGAATCCGAGTCTTCTCATAGCAGCTACCATCTTGCCTGTAACAGGTGTTCCGATGGGATAGCCGAACTCTTCGCCGAGTGCTGCTCTTACAGCAGGAGCTGCCTGAGCGATAACTGTCTTGCCAGAAGCGAGTGCCTCGTCGATCTTGGAGATCTCGGAGTGCTCCATAAGAGCGCCTGTAGGGCAGACATTAACGCACTGACCGCACTGGATACAAGGTGAATCTGCAAAAGATCTGTTCTCGGCCGGTGCAACGAATGTGTTGAAACCTCTGTTCTCGAATCCGAGGATGCCGAGACCGTGAGCGTTCTTACATCTCTCGATGCAGCGTCCGCAGAGGATACACTTGGAAGTATCTCTTACGAGACCGGGAGCGATCTCATCGTAATGTGTCTCGGACTTAGCGCCCTGGAAAGCACCTTCTCTTGCGCCTGTAACATTAGCGACGTGGAGCAGTTCGCACTGTCCGTTCTTGTCGCACTGCTGGCAGTTCATGTTGTGGTTGGAGAGCAGGAGCTCTACGCTGTGTCTTCTTGCAGCTGTTGCAGCGGGAGAAGAGATCTTGATCTCCATGCCCTCTGCTACAGGATAAACGCAACTTGCTACGAGTCCTCTTGCACCTGTTGCCTCTACGAGACATACACGGCAGGAACCCTGGTTGCATTCACCGTGGTTGAATGCGCAAAGTGAAGGGATCTCATATCCGCACTTCTTAGCAGCCTCGAGGATAGTAAGTCCTTCCTCAACCTGATAGGAGATGCCCTCTATTTTAATATTAATCATCGCCATAGTAGTAACCTCCTTTAAGCCTTAGATATTGCGTTGAACTTACAGTTGCTCATGCACAGGCCGCACTTAACGCACTTATCGGGATCGATCTCGAAGGAAGCGAGCTTGTGGCCTTCAGCAATGTAGTCAGTTCTTGTGATGCAGGAAGCCGGGCAGTTCTTAGCGCACATGCCGCAGCCGATACACTTATCCTTGTCGATCTTGTACTGCATAAGGCTCTTGCAGACATGAGCAGGACACTTCTTGTCAACGATGTGAGCGATGTACTCGTCACGGAAATGAGCAAGTGTGGAGTTGACCGGGTTGGAAGCTGTCTGACCGAGAGCGCACAGAGAGTTTGTCTTGATCGTCTTGGACAGTTCTTCGAGCTCGTCGAGATCTTCCATTGTGCCCTTGCCTTCTGTGATCCTTGTGAGGATCTCGAGGATCCTCTTTGTGCCGATACGGCAGGGTGAGCACTTACCGCAGGACTCGTCGCAGATGAATTCCATATAGAACTTGGCAACGTCGACCATACAGTTGTCTTCGTCCATTACGATAGCTCCGCCGGAACCCATCATGGAACCCTTCTGTACGAGGTTATCAAAGTCGATAGGCTCGTCGAGGTATTCCTCTGTGAGACATCCGCCTGAAGGACCGCCGGTCTGGATAGCCTTGAACTTCTTGCCGTTCGGGATACCGCCGCCAATGTCATAGATGAGCTCTCTTAAGGTTGTACCCATAGGAACTTCTACGAGACCTACGTTGTTTACCTTACCGCCGAGTGCGAAAACCTTCGTACCCTTGGACTTCTCTGTACCGACTGCTGCGAACTCAGCTGCGCCTTCTCTTAAGATGTAAGGAACGCATGCGAGTGTCTCAACGTTATTAACGCATGTAGGCTTCTGCCAGAGACCCTTGATAGCAGGGAACGGCGGCCTCGGACGAGGCATACCGCGCTTACCTTCGATGGAGTTAAGGAGTGCTGTCTCCTCACCGCAAACGAATGCGCCTGCACCGAGTCTGATGTGGCAGTCGAAGTTGAAGCCTGTGCCCATGATGTTCTGACCAAGGAGGCCTGCTTCTCTTGCCTGAGCGATAGCGATCTTAAGACGGCTTACTGCGATAGGATACTCGGCACGAACATAGAAGTAACCTTCTGACGCACCGAAAGCGTAACCTGCGATCATCATACCCTCGATAACTCCGAGAGGGTTACCCTCGAGGATGGAACGATCCATGAATGCACCCGGGTCGCCCTCGTCGCCGTTACATACAACATACTTTTGATCAGCATCTACATTAAGAGCGAACTGCCACTTTCTTCCTGTGGGGAATCCGCCGCCGCCACGGCCGCGGAGACCGGAAGCGAGAACTTCGTCGATAACTTCCTGCTGTGTCATGGACAGAGCCTTCTTCAGACCCTGGAAAGCACCCATGCCGATAGCTTCATCGATCTCTTCAGGATTGATGACGCCGCAGCCGTGAAGTGCAACACGACGCTGCTTCTTGTAGAAAGTGATATCTTCCTGCTTTGTGATCTTCTCCTGTGAAGAAGGATCAACATAAAGAAGCCTCTCGACGATCTGTCCGCCTACGATATCTGTATCGATGATCTCTTCGACGTCGTCGATGGATACCATACGATAGAGTGTATCTTCAGGATAGATCTTAACGAAAGGTCCCTGTGAGCAGAATCCGAAGCATCCGACCTGGTTTACTGTAGCCTTGTCTGTAAGGCCCTTTGCTGCGAGTACTTCGTTGAACTTCTCCATGATCTCCTTGGAGTTGGAAGAGAGGCATCCTGTACCGCCGCAAAGCACGATATGACGCTTATCATCCTGTCCCTTAAGCTTGTCTTCGAGACACTTGGTACAAGCTGCTGACTTTGCTTCAAGATCAGCAACAGAATTAATCTTTGTCATGCCTTTGCCTCCTGTCTGTATGAATCAATGATCCCTTCAACCTGACCTACGGCAACCTTAGGGTATACCTTGCCGTTGATGCTGACAGCCGGTGCAATGCCGCACGCACCGATGCATCTGAGAGCATCGAGTGTAAAAAGACCGTCTTCTGTGGTCTGGCCGGGCTTGATGCCGAGGAGCTCGGAGAACTTGTCGATTACATTCTGAGCGCCCTTAACGTAGCAAGCCGTACCAAGGCAGCATCCGATAACGTACTTTCCCTTCGGAGTAAGGGAGAAGAACGAATAGAATGTAACAACTCCGTAGATCTCCGCGACGGAAATTCCCGTCTTCTTAGATACCAGTTCCTGAACTTCGAGCGGGATGTAGCCGTACTCGTTCTGGATATCGCTGAGTATCATCATCAGAGGAGTCTTCTCATCTGTGTATCTGTCACAGATTTCCTCAATTTGTGCAACAGCAGCAGCATTCAGCTTTGCCATGTTGAACCTCCTTAAAATATTGTTTTTTGTTGATAAACCTTTAAGCATTCAAAAAGTCAGGGCAGCATATCGCTACCTGACATCAAATCGGTATTATCGTAGCCAAGCATCAGTATACAACCCGTTAATTAATAAACAACAGGGCTCGTTGTTCGAGAATCAAAATAGTTCACAAAACTATTTAAAAATGAATGCAAAAAAACGAGCATTATCGACTTTTGTCGGTAACCCTTAAAACACCCCATAACAGGTAGGTTGATCAGTCGTCGAAGAGAGGAGTCGAGAAATATCTCTCGGCAGTATCCGGAAGAACGGTCACGACCGTCTTGCCGGGTCCCAGCTTTGCTGCGAGCTTGATGGCGGCAGCGACATTAGTGCCGCTCGAGATACCGCACATGATGCCTTCGAGCCTTGCCAGGTTCTTGGAAGTCTCGATGGCTTCGTCATCGGTAATGATGCAGATATCTCTGTATATCTCAGTGTCTAAGATCTTGGGGATGAGGCCGTCTCCGATACCCATCTGAATGTGGGTTCCGATGCTTCCGCCGGAGAGGATGGCAGCGTTCTCGGGTTCTACTGCCCAGATCAGGATGTCCGGGTTTGCTTCCTTAAGCGCCTTGCCGATGCCCGTTATGGTGCCGCCCGTTCCGATGCCGGAGCAGAAGCCGTCGATCCTGCAGTCCGCCTGCGCGAGGATCTCCTTTGCAGTCTGCGTATACTGTGCCTCGACATTGGCGGGATTCTCGAACTGCTGCGGGATGAAGACTTTCGGGTTCTCCGCTGCAAGTTCATATGCCTTCCTGCTGCACTTGTCCATGCACTCGCCGATGTCTCCGTCGTCGTGTATGAGTATCACTTCCGCGCCGTAGTGCTTTACGAGCTTGCTCCTCTCGATGCTGACGGAATCAGGCATAATGATGATCGTGCGGTAGCCTCTGACCGCGCCGATGAGAGCAAGTCCTATGCCCTGGTTGCCGCTGGTGGGCTCGACTATGATGCTGTCGGGCTGAAGCTTTCCCTCCTGCTCGGCACGCAGGATCATATTGTATGCCGTGCGCGTCTTCACGGAACCCCCGACATTCAGTCCCTCGTATTTGACGAGGACCTGTGCAGAATCTGTTCCGGTCATGCGGTTAAGTCTTATCAGCGGGGTGTTGCCAAGTGCTTCGAGAATGTTATTGCTTACGGTGTTAGTACTCATTTGGGTATACGAGTCTCTTGTCGGTATCGAACCAATCTGACATCATACGGAACATGCTTACGATGAACCTGCCTTCGTCAGTGATCGAATAAGACCCGTCTTCGTTCTCCTCTATTGTTCCCGTTACGACCTGCTCGTCAAACCTCTTGTCGAACGCGCCGTAATCTTCAACATATTTGCTCGTGAACACATCACCCACGGAATCCTGGGTGAATGTCTCATCTGAGTTCTGATCCATGTAACTGAGCATGAACACCGATACCGATCTCTCGACCGTAACAGGTATCAGTGTGAACAGTACCGTATTAACACAACAGAAGATAACGAACATCATTATGATGTCCCTTATCGTTACCGCCTTCCAGAAATGCTTTACCACACCCATTATCACGGCGGCAAGACAGCCGGTGATTATTATGAACGCCAGACCTCGGTACATGAGCACCTGCATGCCTGCCAGGAGCGGTGTGTGGAACAGCGCCACGAACAGTACCGAGCATACCAAGAATATCAGGATATAAAGCCCGATCAGCTTGATAACGTCCTTTGCCTTCATCAGCCTTCCGCCTCCTTAGGTGCCTCAGGCGCTTCAGGAGCGGGCTGTGCTTTTACGGGCTCTTGTCCGGCAGTATCCTTCTCCTGCGTCACGAAGTATGCTTTGCCGTCACTGCTGACTCTTATGGCAGTGCCGCAGAAAGTGCAGAAGCCCGTCGAAGCACGTCTGATACGGTTGCCCGTGAATCCGCAGTTGGGACACTCGACGGCAATGCTCTCTCTGGCGATCGTCTCTTCGAGTCTCTGGCTCTGCAGTTTGCTCGCAGCGGCGCTGGCTTCCTGAGCTGCACGCTCACGTGCGATCTTCTCGTTCTGCTGTCTCAGCCTCTCGTTGTCGGTCTTCTGCTTTTCCATGATGTTCTCGCCGACAATTATGCCGAGTTTGATAAGTCCATTCCAAGGCATTCTTCTATCCCCTTTTGCTCTATATATTAGTAACTATTTGCTATCAAAATATCACAGACGAGAGCTCGCGCGCAAGTCTCGCCACGGGCAGTCCGACCACGTTGAGGAAGTCGCCTTCGATGCCCTTGACCAACAGCGCTCCACCGCTCTGTATCCCGTATGCTCCCGCCTTATCCATCGGATCGCCCGACTCGACATATCTCGCGATCACTTTCCGCTGATGATCATCAAGCGGGTAGAACTCGACCAGGCTGACATCGGTAAACCTCTTCTCACCGCCCTCGTAAACAAGGCTCACGCCTGTAGCCACCACATGCTTTCTTCCCGACAGGTTCGTAAGCATTCTTTTGGCATCTTCTTCGGATTCGGGTTTGCCGTATATCTCATCGTCGAGTATGACCGAAGTATCTGCGCCTATTACGACCGAAGAAGATCTGCTGTCTTCATCCAGCGTCTCAAAGACTGCGTGTGCCTTAGCAGATGCAAGTTCCTCGCTGACCTCAAGGGCAGGAACCTTCCTTGCCTCAAGATCAGTCTCAAGTGCGCGTTCGTCAATGTCCGCGAGCTTAATGGTGAAGTCTTCGGTTATGAGTGAAAGCAGCTCCCGTCTTCTCGGAGATGCACTTCCGAGGATCAGGTGTCTGCTCAAGTGTTATCTCCGCGTTCCTTGAATTGTGCGACCTTCGCAGCAGTACTCATCTTGACCTCATCCGGTGCTGCCGGTGCCTTCTCGGCGACAGGTGCTGCCGGTGCTGAGGAGTTGATGCTGTCGTTGATCGAATCCTTGAACTTGATGACATCCTCGGGACCGCCGGTCACGTCTTCGAACTTCGCGGTCGGGGTGTCACTGAACAGAGCATAAACCTGCTTGGGATTCTCCTTGTGGGTGATCCTGTAGTAGACATCTACGAACTTCGCAAGCGACTTGCTTGTAACCAGTCTCGATGCTGTCTTAACGGGTGCATCGATTCCCTGGACTTCATTGACTTCCTTGAAAAACTCTTCAGATGTCTTGTATTCACCGGTAATGAGATACCCCGTTCCGGGTTCGCCTTCGGTAGTCAGCGTGATCATCGCATTGGCAACGTCTCTTACATCTACGAAAGCATGTCCGCCGTTCTTGAGGGGCGCAACACCGCCGTGCAGATAACTGTTGAGGATCTTGTTGATCTCATAGTCTTCAGTATAGCCGGGGCCAATTATGAAAGTAGGAAGTACCATAACGGCATTGAGCCTGTTAAGTGCGACCTTCTCCATGATATAAGCTGCAGTCTCAGCTTTGGACTTCGCATATTCTCCTTCGACCTTGTTACGGTCAAAGTGAAGCTCAAGTGTATCCTTGCCGATAAGCTCGGGATTAAGCGCATAAGCAGAACTCAGATAGACAAGACGTCCGATCTTACGCTTAAGGCACATGTCTACGATGTTCTCGGCACCGATTACATTAACTCGGCGCATCGTAAGGTTGGTGGAATCCGCCAGCGATATATATTCATCTGCATGCAGGAGGATCGTGTGTCTCGGATCTTCAACATCGAAGAATTCGTTCATTGAATCCTTATCTGTGGATATACCGTAGCAGATCTCGATATTGGGATTGCCCTCATATTCGCTGACATCGGAAAGTTCGCTCATCAGGATCTTGACCTTCTCGCCCTTGGCGACAAGCATGCTGATTATCAGTTTTCCCAGAGCTCCGGCCCCGCCGGACACCAAGTATTTTGCGTTGCTCATGCCAATTCCTCTCTAGACTTTCCATATCTTGCCTTGTCTGCAGATCCGCAGGTTTATCAACTATATTGTATATTATTTTGACGGCAAATTGTTAAATGCTTTGTAAACACAAAATTCGCTCTTGACAAGTCACAGAGCCATGATTATTCTATGGTCACAATTCAAGATTTAAAGGCTGTGACGAAGAAGGTCTGCGATCGTCCGAATTTACAGAGAGCCGTGAGTGCTGAGATACGGTGTTTTGGGAATCGCAAATGGCTATCACTTCCGAGCCGATACCCCCAAAGGGAATTCCCGAGTAGACGGTATCCGTTACACCGCGTTAAGGCAGAGGAGTTGTCAGACTTCGTTAAGTGGCGCAGGAAAGCGCAAGTTGAGTGGTACCGCGATTATTCGTCTCAACATCCGTAAGGGTGTTGAGACTTTTTTTTGCTCAAAACTCTCAACCTCTGACAAGCACATTGCACAAGGAGGCAAAACAAAATGAACGACAGGCAGATGCAAAGCGAGAGCAGCGTTGAATTCAAGCTGCAAGAGGTTGCGGACAGAGTCAGGGGACTCAGAATGGACATGGGGCTTACTCCCGAAGAGGCTGCGGCAAGACTTGATCTTTCCGTAGAAGAGTATGTGAGCTTTGAATCCGGTACACAGGACTTCAACTTCACATTCATCTATAAGTTTGCGAACATGGCAGGCGTCGAGATCTCCGACATCATGGAGGGTTCTTCTCCTGCACTCACCGAATATGCGGTAACAAGGAACGGTCAGGGAAGCCCGATCACAAGACGTACCGGATACAAGTATCAGCGTCTGGCTTCCAGATTCAAGAACAAGCTCTGCGAGCCTTTCCGCGTCGTAGTTCCTTATTCCGAAGAGGCACTTAACCCGCCTTATCATCTCGTATCACACAACTATCAGGAGATGAACATCGTCGTAAAGGGTACTCTTAAGGTCATCATCGGTGATTCTTCAGAAGTCCTTCACGAAGGCGACTCCATCTACTTCGATTCCACCCAGCCTCACGGAGAGTTCGCGCTGGGCGGCGAGGACTGTGTCTTCTACGCGATCATCCTTAACCCCGAAGCATGGGGCAAGGGTGAGAACTATACTACTCCTTATAATTCAGAGGAGATGCGTACGGACAACGTAACAAACGTTGATGCGGCTAACCTCGAAGATCCGGTCTATGCACATTATCTCAACGGTGTTCTCGATGAGAACGGCACTATGGTCGATGTTGACGTTAATGTTCCCGCATGCAAGAAGTTCAACTTCGCTTTCGACTGCGTTGACGTTATCGCTGACAAGAACCCCAACAAGCTCGCCATGCTCTGGGTCGCAAAGGACTGTGTAACAGAGAAGAGATTCACATTCGCTGACATCAAGAAGTATTCCAACATGACAGCCAACTACTTCAAGTCATTGGGCATCGGCAAGGGCGACAAGGTCGTTCTCGTACTGAAGCGCCACTATCAGTTCTGGTTCGCCATGATGGGTCTCGAGAAGCTCGGTGCAATAGCTATCCCTGCCACACACCTGCTCCGTGACCACGACTACGAATACCGCTTCAACGCAGCCGGCGTTAAGGCAGTCTTCTGTACTGCAGATGACGATGCCGCAGACGAGGCGGAGAAGGCAGCGAAAGCTTGCGGAGTCGAGACTCTCATCCTCTGCAACGGTTCAAGACCCGGTTGGCACGACTTCAACGAAGAGTTCAAGGACTGCTCTGATGTTTTCGAGCGTCCTGAAGATTATGCGTGCGGCTACGATCCGATGGTAATGTTCTTTACTTCCGGTACATCGGGCTATCCTAAGATGGCTCTGCATTCCTACATGTATGCAATCGGTCATATCCCTACTGCTAAGTACTGGCAGAACGTAGACCCTAACGGTCTGCACTTCTCCATCTCCGATACGGGCTGGGGTAAGGCGCTCTGGGGCAAGCTCTACGGCCAGTGGCTCTGCGAGGCACCTGTGTTC
>R26__coassemble_213_pt1 | contig 39241 bp, 40 predicted proteins | sample R26__metabat2_low_PE_020 | metagenome-assembled genome bin R26
CTCAGTCCGCTCTTAAAGAAGATCCTGTCACTGCCGCTTCTCATAGATACTATTATGAATAGTTTTTATTACTATGTAAATTAAATGTATGTTAATTATGAAATAGTGGTATTAACATTTTGTTTCAGCAATAAGACACTAACAATAGGATTATCTCTGTTTTTGCCCGAGCGTTTTCTAATTAACCAGAATTTGATAATAATAAACGATATTTGTTTACAAACAGCAGAAAACTGATAAAATATAAACAGGAGGCGGATCAAAATGCTGGGAAAGAATCTAAAATACCATCGCCTAAAAAGCCACATGACCAAAAAGTCTTTAGCCGAAGCTGTTGGAGTTACTCCTATGGCCATTACTCATTATGAGAATAATGACCGAACACCTAATATGGATATGCTAAAAAAACTGGCAAAAGCCTTAGGAATTAGGGTGACTGATTTCTTGGAGCCATCGGGAAAGAAACTCGAGTTTTCTCACGGGAAATTTAGAAAAGGATCTAAACTTGGGGAAATGAATCAGGAATTCATCAAGGAATCTGTTGAAGAATACTTCGGACGTTTCTTTCAGGTTCTAGGTTTTCTTGGCGGAACTGAAGTGCTGGAGAAAGCTCCTCTGCCCAATAGTTTGCAGTGGACCTATGACACTGAGGAAGCCGGCAAAATGCTACGTGAGTATTTGGATATCCCAAAGAGTGGTCCAACATGCAAACTTGTTGAAACTTTGGAAAATAAAGGTATTCTTGTTTTCTTCCTCAATATAGATTCTCAGTATTTCTCGGGGATGAACGGTACTGTTGAGGGAATACCTTACATTGTTATTAACGGAACAATGAGCACAGAACGAATCCGATCTACAATTGTTCATGAAATCGCTCATTTTGCATTTCAATGGCCAGAATCGTTAAGCGATAGCGATGAGGAAAGCATAGCTACCGCAATTAGTGGAGCTTTCTTGTTGCCACGAGAAGATGCTGTCCGTGAGTTGGGCTATAAAAGAACATACATATCCAAGTCAATGACAATGACCTGCAAAGAGTATGGAATAAGTATGTATATGCTTGTGAAGCGAGCAAGAATATGTGGAATTATAAACGAATCATTAGAGAAAGCTTTTTACATAAAAGCAGGCAAATGTGGATGGAGGACAAAAGAACCTAATTGGGGATATGAAGAAAATGAACCTCAGTTGTTTGCACAGCTAGTGTATCGTGCCGTTACAGAGGATGAAATCAGCGCTCAGAAAGGTGCCGAACTACTGAAATTGTCTTATGAATCCGTGGTCAAGGAGTGCTTCAATCAGGAGATGCCATGGAATACATAAGTAGTGATTCAAATGTGTGGTTTGACTTCAATACTATTGGAAGAATTGATGTTCCATTTCGCTTGCCATGGAAATATCTTATGAATCAAGATGCTATTGAAGACGAACTGTTGTATCCATCTGGGTTGAAAACCAACCTTATACATTTGGGTCTTGAAGCAACAGAACTGTCAGAAAAAGAATTCTATTTTGCTTTGGAAATCTCAGATCATCATCCGCAGTTAACAAAGTATGACAGCTCTGCATTGGCAATAGCAAAAATGAGAAAAATCGTTTTATTAACAGGAGATGCGAAGCTTAGGCGTGTTGCGTTGGATGAAGGTGTGACAGTTATTGGAACGATAGGAGTTTTGGATAAGGCGGTTGAACTAAATGTTATATCGAATGACGAATATCGAGATTGTATACAAAGTTTGATAGCAAACAACGGACAAGAAATCAGGCTGCCTTTAGCAGAATTAGAAAAGCGACTTGATGAAATTCGAACCGTTGAGAAGGAGGCAAAAGAATGAAATGATCGTTATTGAAACACATAAAATAAACATCTCTTAAGTTGTTGCAGCAACTTAAGAGACGCTACCAGTAAGTCATATAAAATGACTTCTGTTGAGTTAAATCACTTTAGCATGACTTACTGGATTTGTCCACACAAAGGAGGAGTACTAAAGTGAGAAAAGTAACTCAAAAAGCCTTCACAAAGGAAGGTCAAGTATTACGTAAAGAACGTGATATATACAGATTGCTGAATCACAACATTCAAAGGTTGTTGAATCAAGCACCAAGAGCAGGAGAATATGGGTTTCCAGCAATCTGCTGTAACACGAATGTGTTCCCGGATTACTTAGCTTTGTATAACCAACCGGGATACTATCACCGAACCCCCAAAACATGTGTATGCTTCTATTCGTATGACTTTTCGTTTGATGATATACACGGTTTGTTCAATGCAATATATTACGGTGACAAAGAACTTATACAAAAATACAAAGTGCGATTCAAAGACGTACGATTCTTTATAAGCCCGGATTATTCGATTTTTGGTGACATTCAGAAGGTAGAGAATCTATATCGAGTTTGGAAATCAAGGATTGTGGCTCTATGGTTAATCATTGAGTTACATGCAGTTGTAATTCCGAACATTATGTATTATTCAGCGGCGGACCTATCGATAACATGTTGCGGATTGGAAAATTGTTCAGTTGTCGCATTTAGTTCGAAAGGTCATGTTCGATATGCTAATGAAAGGGCACTAACAAAACAGGCTGTTAAGTATGTTGTTGACAATCTGCCACTAAAAGCTATCGTGGTGTATTCAGCATGCGGAGACGATAATACATGCCTCAAGCTTTTTCAATATGCCATTGATAAAGGCATCAAAATAGTAATACCCGATAACTCTTTAAGAGCAAGTAATATTCGAAGGAGGTGTCAGAAATGAGCGGCGAAGATAGTGGAACGACACCCGGAAACCAGCAATCCATGGAGCAAAACAATATAAATGACCGTGTTGCTGAAAACGAAGCTAATGCTGAAAGTTCATTTAGTGTTGGAGAATCATCTAACGACACAGCATTTGATTCATTTCCCAAAAAACTTAACGAAGAAAAGCAGGGGAGGCACATCCCCGGACATCCCCTCTTTACACCGGGTCGAAGTGAACTTACTATAACTATGTCTAGGGCAGCTGAATTAGTTGAGAAATATGCTGGTACAGGAACTGCGATTGGCGATCATAAAGAACGGATTGATTTTGGTGAAATAATAGGGTATTACGTTGATCAAAACACAGGCCAGATGATGTTGACGACTATAGGGATTATCCATTATTCAAATACTGGAGTTCACATAGTACCCGCAAGACCCCAAGGAGGAATAGTATGAACATAATCAACATTCAACGTTTCAATACTTTGTTGGATTACACTCACAAACATTCAAACGGGCGATACACACTGTTCGATAATGAAAACAAATCAGTTGAAGTGTTCTATGACACTGATTATGAATCTGATAATGGTTTGGATGTTGACGATGAAAGATATGAGGAATATCAGTGTATTGCTTTTAAGCGAGTTTCTGATGGTACAATGATAGAGGTCAGCTATCATCAAATACCGATAAAAGTCATATGTGATGGGGAAACCGTTTACTAAGATCCTACGATAAAACCCGATAACATATTATTGATATTGCCGTTGCGGTATAATCTATCTGTTTATTGCAACATTTCTGCCGCTTCGTCTGTATTAAGGACAGAAGCGGATAAAGGGGAGACCAAATGACCGGAGCGCTTGCTTTATTTCCGCGATTCATCCTTACTGCCGTAAGGCTGGTGAGTGTGCTTTTCGCGGATGCCGGTACAGGAGGAACTGCCGGAGCTGCGGCCGGTGCCGAGACCGAACAGGAACGTCTCGAGCGTGAGACCGTAGAGATAATGGACCAGCTAGGCAACGCCATCCTGAGACTCGCCTATTCTTATCTGCACAACATGGAGGATGCCGAGGACATCTTGCAGGAGACCCTGATCAAGTTTGTCACGACGAAGCCTGTTTTCGAGAACGAGAAGCACCGCAAGGCGTGGCTTCTCACGGTGGCGGCAAACCTTGCCAAGAACCGTATCGAATACAACCGCGTGAGGAGCTCGGAGGAGCTTAACGAGGAGATCGCCGGCGCGGCGCCCGAAGAAGAGGAAGACGATCTGTCCTTTGTCTGGGAGGCGGTGAAGAAGCTTCCCGACAACCAGAGAGAAGTAATCCACCTGTTCTATCAGGAAGGTTACAAGACAGCGGAGATAGCAAATATCCTCGGCCGCAAGGAAGCGACCATAAGGTCCGACCTGAAGCGCGCCAGGGACAAGCTGAAGGAAATACTGAAGGAGGCAAATGACTTTGAATAAGTACAATGAGTACATGAGTCATATCGAAGTCACGGACGAGATGAAGGCCCGTGTGCTTGCGAACGTCTCCAAGGCCATTGCCGAGCAGAAGACGGAAGACGGCACGAAGGCTGATGTCACGCCCATGCCTGTTGCCCGTAAGAAGAAGCCTGTCCCGATAGCAGCGATAATCTCGATCGCCGCATCCGTTCTGATCGTGGGCGGCATCGCGATAGCGTTCCTGTCCAACGCGATGGCTTCATCTTCACATGATTCTGTTAAGACAGCAAAGCCCGATACGGCAGCTCAGACTGAAGCATATGACGGAGGTGCGGAAACTGCCGGAGAAGCTGCTGTGGACGAATTCTGCGACAGCGACGCGGATGCCGATACGGATTCCTACGGCGGATATGACGAAGGCGAAGACTGGGAAGCGGAAGAGACTACTGCCGCAACGGAAAATGTGACTACTGTTGATACGAGACCTGTGAAAGGCCCTGAGTCTTATGCTCCCGACGAAGACATCATGGCGCTCATTCCTGAAGGCGGCGAAGGCAGCGTAGAGACCAGCATGTCCGTAGAGAACGGCACCAGCATAATCACATTCAACGCCGCTTCCAATTCTGGCACACTGTATATTGCCGATGAAGGCGTGGATCTGGCTTCGACATATCTTAACGGAGTAACATGGAGCACTTCCAATTCCACGACCGGAGTCACGGGCGGCGGCATCTCTTATGCACTGGTCAACACGGACACACCCGATGTAAGCAATTTCAATGCGGCTGTCTTTGAGAACGACGGCAAGTCTTATCTTATCGTATTCGACACGCCCGTGCCGGAGGAGAGCTTAAGGACAGTTATCGAAGATTATTGATACCCTCTTTAATATGTTATACTCGATATAACTTTATGAAAGCAGGTATATGTCTATGAAGTGTCCCAATTGTGGTAACGAACTTTCCGATACAGCGAAATTCTGCACATCTTGCGGAACATCCATTACTGCTGCACCCGTAGCTGAGGAAGCTCCGGCAGCAGAAGAAGCACCCGCAGCTGAAGCTCAGCCTGCCGCAGAGCCCGAGGCTCCCGCAGCTGAACCTGAAGCAGCACCCGCAGAAGAGGCGGCAGCAGCCGCAGCAACAACGGCAGCCGCAGCAGCTGCTGAAGCTCCCAAGCAGGAACCTCAGCCCCAGCCCGCTCCGCAGGCCGCAAAAAAGGAATCCACGATGCTTCCTTTCGACCAGTTCTTCAAGACTCTTTTCAATGCATCCACGAAGCCTTTTACGGGCGTGCTCGAAGAGAAGGAACGTTATACTTCCTTCGCAAACTCTGCGATCCTGTCGGCTATAGTAATTGTAGTCCTCACGATCCTGCGTTCGGTCGTTAACTGCATTACGGGTCTTATCATCGATCCCTGGTTCGGATTCTTATCAGCATTCCTGACATTCTTCTTCAGCTTTGTAATGTTTGCAATGCTCACATTCGGTCTGGCAGGCGCTTACTATATCGCAGGTTCGATCCTGAAGGAGAAGTGGAGTTACTCCAAGATCCTCTCCATCTGTGCAATGTCAGTCGGTGTCGGATACCTCATCAGATCGGTCATCGCACCTTTCTGCAGCCTGGTCTACGGTAACTTCGGAACCGGCATAAGCATGGCAGGTCTCGTATACATGATCCTCATGCTCTATGAGGGTGTAAATGCCGAGACAGGTCTTACAGGCAACAAGAAGATCTATGTCCACGCTGCATGCCTGGGCATCACATTCCTCATTACGTTCCTGTTCTAAAAGGCGTCAAACACTTGAAAATAAAGAGTTTCCCCGGATCTTGGGGAAACTTTTTATTTTTTTCGGGGATAGTTTGCAACATTTTGCTACTAAGTCTGTATATATGGTAGGATCAAACAAGGAGGTATGAGAAATGAAAGTGTTTGATAAGAAGGTAATGTGCGGTGCGCTCGCAGGTGCGATGCTTTTATCATTTACGGCTTGCAGCATGCCCGGTAAGAAAGACAATAAGGCAAAGGTCGAAGATGATCCCAAGGCTGAAGCGGCTTTTGACTATGAAGAAGTCAGGGATACAGACTACAACGAGAAGAGCTACAGCTCGGATTACAACAAATACGCCTTTGACATCATGTCTGTAACGGCCGGCAAGGAAGACGGAGATACTAACATCATGATCTCGCCCGCATCCATAATGTTTGCCATGGATATGGCAGCAGCCGGAACAAACGGCGATACATTAGACCAGATAACCAATGTGTTCTCCGAGGGCGGAGATGCCATTGAGCAGCAGGCTTACGCGGCATCCATGATGGATAAGATCAACGATTCCGAGGGTGTGGAATTTGCCTGTGCCAACGCCATCTGGAATAACAGCACTATCCTGGGAGACAAGGTCAGCAGCGACTTCATAGATTATGTGGAAGACACGTTCAACGCCGAGATCTTTGTCGAGGAATTCGGAGATGACACGGTAAGCGAGATCAATGAGTGGGTCGAGGATAACACGGACGGAATGATCGACAAGCTCATAAACATGCTTGAACCTGAGACGGCCATGGTGCTCGTAAATGCCATCGCTTTCGAAGGCAAGTGGGCAGACGAGTATAAAGATAACCAGGTGGAAGACGGAGAGTTTACGACCTCTTCCGGTTCGAGCGAGACAGTAACGTTCCTGAACGGCATGGAGTCTGTCTACTTCGAGAGCGACAAGGCTACAGGCTTCATGAAGTACTATGAGGGTGATGACTATGCTTTCGTAGCTATCCTTCCTGCTGATGAGAGCATCAGCGCCAACGAGTTCGTCAGCTCATTCTCCGGCGAGGATTATATCGAGTTCATCAGCGGCGTAAAGTACGGCTGTGAAGTGTCGACCAAGCTCCCCGAGTTCACATCCGAATACGAGGTGACAATGAACGATATTCTCAAGGACCTCGGAATCGAAGATGCTTTTGATCAGAACAAGGCTGATTTTACCGGCGTCACGACAGAGACGGATCTGTTCATCTCCAAGGTCCTTCACAAGACTTATATCGAAGTTGACCAGGAAGGAACAAAGGCAGCAGCAGCTACCGCAGTCCTTGTTGACGGAGCAATGGCAGCAGAGCCCGAGCCTGTAGAATATTACGAAGTATTCTGTGACAGGCCGTTTGCTTATGCGATCGTTGACGTAGAGACGATGAATCCCATCTTCGTCGGTACTGTCAACTCAGTCGGCTGATAGCCCGTAACAGAGCGGTTTGTAACAATGTTAATAAGTGCCGGGGCGGAATATCTGCTCCGGCCTTTGTTATTGTTCAGGAGCCGGGATAGATGCGCTTCTGCCGTTTTTTGTAGGAATTGGGGAAAATAATTGTCAAATTTCCCCTCTTTAGCCACAAACTTTGTATGTCAAATTGTCTGCTAATATATATAATATAAGCACTACAATCACGGGTGGTTGAGGTTATATGACTGTCAACGGCTGTAATGCCTTGAATATAAAAGGGAAATACACACGAACGGGGAATGCGCTATGAAGATACTGAGCGTAACGGTTCCCTGTTATAATTCTGCGGAATACATGTCAAATGCCATCGAGTCCCTTCTTCCCGGAGGAGAGGACATCGAGATCATCATCGTCGATGACGGTTCATCTGATGATACGGCAAAGATAGCAGACGATTATGCAGCGAAGTATCCTACGATAGTAAAGACGATCCACCAGCCCAACGGCGGTCACGGCGCTGCAGTCAATACCGGCATGGAGAATGCCACCGGCATGTACTTCAAGGTCGTCGACAGCGATGATAAGGTCGGCGAGGATGGTCTTAACAAGGTCCTCGATACCCTCAGGTACTTCACAACCGAAGATACACCCATTGATATGCTCATCTCCAACTTCGTCTATGACAAGGTCGGAGTGGCAGAGGACAAGAAGAAGGTCATGTCATTCGAAGGCATAATGCCTCAGAACTTCGTCTTCGACTGGGAGATAACATCCCACTTCAAGCCCGGCGATTATATGCTGATGCATTCGGTAATCTTCAGGACCCAGATCCTCCGTGATATGGACCTCAAGCTTCCCAGACATACCTTCTATGTCGATAACATCTTCGTATTCGAGCCGCTCCTTCACGTAGAGCGCATGTACTATCTCAACGTTAATTTCTATTACTACTTCATCGGCAGGGATGATCAGTCCGTCAATGAGTCTGTCATGGTAAAGCGCGTTGACCAGCAGCTGTCGGTCAATTACCGCATGCTGGATTTCTATATAACCAACAAAAATGAGATCAAGAAGAACAAGCGCCGCGCACAGTATCTGTACAATTATCTCGAGATCATCACCACGGTCTCAATGGTGCTCCTCCTTCTTGACGGAAGCCGCGAGGCTATCGATAAGAGGACTGCTCTCCTCGAATATATTGCCAGGGATAAGATGCTCTATACCAAATTCCGTTTCGGCATCTGCGGCACGATAATGACGCTGCCGGGCAAGAGCGGAAGACTGATGTCCCTGAGCGCTTATAAGCTCGCACAGAAGTTCTATAATTTCAATTAAACTCGAGCGAACGTTATGCTCGCTATAGTCCTCCGCGCTTCGCTTGTGCGGAAGTCCGCTCTCACAGCGTTCACTCTCAGGCAGGAGTTAAACCAATTTCATATAAAAAGGGTGCCCACATTGTGAGCACCCTTAATTGTTTTTGTCTGACAGTTATCAGTCGTTCTCGAATTCGACAACCAGCTGCGATACAGTCTGCTTAGCATCGCCGTAGATCATGACGGTGTTGTCCATCGTGAACAGCGGGTTCTCGATGCCGGAGAAGCCTGTACCCTGACCTCTCTTGAGGACGAATACCGTGCGTGCCTCGTAAGCATTTACGATAGGCATGCCGTACAGCGGTGAGCTCTCGTCGTTGATAGCCGCAGGGTTAACAACGTCGTTGGCGCCGATGACGATGGCGATATCGGTATTAGCCATTTGAGGGTTAAGCTCGTCGGATGTCTTGAGCTGCTCGTAAGGAACATTAGCCTCAGCGAGGAGAACGTTCATGTGACCGGGCATACGGCCTGCAACGGGGTGGATCGCGAAGTTGACTTCGCAGCCGTTGTCTTCGAGCACGTCGCAGAGTTCCTTAACAGCATGCTGAGCCTGGGCAACAGCCATACCGTAACCCGGAACGATAACAACGCTCTTTGCAGCCTCGAGGATAAGGAATGCATCCTCGACGGACAGTGCCTTGGGCTCCTTGTGCTCGCCAGTAGCGGCAGATGCCTTCTTCTTGACTGTCTTGAAGAGGAGAGAAGCAAAGCTCTTGTTCATTGCCTTGCACATGATGAGTGTAAGGATGACGCCGGAAGCACCTACGAGACAGCCGGATACGATGAGCACCGTGTTGCCGATAGGGAATCCTGCGAAAGCTGCAGCAAGACCTGACAGTGCGTTCAGGAATGAGATGATGACAGGCATGTCGCCGCCGCCGATGGTGATAACGAGTGTAACACCGAGAACCAGTGAAGCGACTGTCGTGATGATGATGCCTGCTACGCCGAGGCCGCCCTCAGGATCGATCATGTAGAAGATGATGCCGAGGACTGCAACGAAAGTGATACCTGCGTTGATGAAGTTCTTGCCGGGGATGGAGATGTTCTTCTTGAACATCTTGAGGCCTGCGAGCTTGCCCCATGCGATGAGCGAACCTGTGAATGCGACAGCACCGATGAGGATCGTGAGACCCAGTGTCAGTGATGTGAACGCATCTGTTCCTACCGCATCAGAACCGCCGCTAAGCGCGCAGTACTGGGAGATGGCAACGAGCATTGAAGACAGACCGCCGAAGCCGTTGAAGAGTGCAACGAGCTGGGGCATGCCGGTCATCTCGACCTTCTTTGCCCAGATGAAGCCGATAACGGATCCTGCGATGATCGCAAGGATGATGATTACATATGCGATTACGCCTCCGTCGAAGACATCCTGTGAGATGAGGACGGAGAGAACGGCGATGCCCATACCGATGGAGGACATCAGGTTACCCTTACGGGCAGAATCTGCCTTTCCGAGCTTCTTGATGCCCATGATGAAGAGCACGCTCGCGATCATATAAAGGAAGATGCAGAAAAAATCTATGAATTCCATTATTTCTTCTTATCCTCCTTCTTCTTGAACATTGCGAGCATTCTGTCGGTAACGAAGTAGCCGCCGATAACGTTGATGGTGGCAAACAGGATTGCGATGCCGCCTAGGATCATGCCGAAGACATGGTTGTCAACGTTGATTGCGCAAGCTGCGATGGCACCGACGATCGTGATGCCGGAGATTGCGTTAGTACCGCTCATGAGCGGAGTATGAAGCTGGGAGGGAACCTTGGAGATGAGTTCGACTCCGAGGAAAGCTGCGATGATGAAAACGAATATCAGCAGCATAATTGTCTGTCCGTCCATTATTATGCCTCCTTGAATCTTTCGTGGATGATGGCACCGCCCTTGGTAAGCAGGCAGCCCTTCATTATCTCGTCTTCGAGGTTGACCTCGAATTCCTTGGTCTCTTTGTTGTAGAAGTGTGTGAGGCACGCGGAGATGTTGCCTGACAGCATCTTGGAAGCATCCCACGGTACCTGGCGCTGAAGCTCGTCGCCGGGGAGGATGATGACGCCGTTGTCCGTGATGACCTCGTGATCAGGGGAAGAACCTTCGACGTTACCGCCGGTGGATACTGCCATGTCTACGATGACTGCACCGGGCTGCATGCGGTCGAGCACATCCTTCTTGATGAGGACAGGAGCCTTCCTTCCAAAGACTTTCGCTGTCGTGATGACGATGTTTGCCTTCTCGCATACCTTTGCCTGAGCTTCCTGCTGCTTTGCGATCTGCTCGGGGGTAAGTTCCTTGGCATAACCCTGTGAGGTCTGTCCCATATCGCCCAAGTCGATCTTAACGAAGTTGGCGCCGAGGGACTTTACCTGCTCTTCTACGACCGGTCTCGTATCGAAAGCATCAACTCTTGCACCGAGTCTCTTAGCGGTAGCGATAGCCTGAAGACCTGCAACGCCAACGCCGATGATGAAGCATCTCGCGGGGTTGATGTTACCTGCAGGGGTAACCATCATGGGCAGGATCTTGGGAAGTCTCGTTGCAGCATTGAGGACTGCGACGTAACCTGCAAGTGATGTCTGAGAGGACTGAACGTCCATCTTCTGGGCCAGAGTTGTTCTCGGGATCATCTCGAGAGATACGGCCTGGATCTGATTATCTGCGAATTCCTTGAGGAGCGCCTTCTCATTGAAGGGGTCGAGGAAACTGACATGAAGCGTATCAGGCTTCATTCCTTTTGATGACTCAGGCTTTAAGATCCTTACTATGATGTCGGCATCTTGATATCCGTCTTCTTCTTTGGAGACGATCTTAGCGCCGACGGCTTCGTAGGAAGAGTCTTCAAAGCCGCTCTTCTGTCCTGCTCCGGATACAACCGTGAATTCAAACCCCATACCTGAGAGCTTCTTGATGTCATCAGGGATCAGGGCCACACGTGTCTCGGCCGGCAGGTTCTCCTTGCAAACCAGAACTTTCTTCATTGGGCACCCCTTTGTGTTGGATTACCGATGCATAGACGCATCGACTTTAAGCTAATAAATTATAAATTCCTACAAAGACAATTACAATAATTGATTAAAAAAATGCATTCAGTTTTGACCTGGAGATAAAAAGCCCCGAACCGTCGGGTCCGGGGCTCATAAGTCAGATCAAAGGTCAGATCAGAAATTGTAATCCATATCCTCCCAGATGTTTTCGATCTCTTCGTCAATGTCTTCCAGGATCTCATCGATCTCGTCTTCATCAAGTTCTGTCAGCTCGGTAAAGTTCTTTGCCGGAGCAGGAGCCTTATCGTTACGGTCAAGAACGATGGTGAACTCGAAATCTCCGATATTATCAAACGGATCATCATCATCATCCTGATAGTCATACGAGTATCCGCTCTCATATTCCATGTCTTCCAGGATGATCGTACGCGTATCGCCGTTATCGAGCATGTTGGCTTCGAGAATGAAGTAGGGCGCAGAGTCCTGCCACTCGGATTTCTCGCCTTCGTATTCGATCGTAAGGTCGCCGCTCTTCTTATCCCAGTTGAATTCGAAGGTAAATTCGTTTTGATACTCATAAGGATCATAGCCGTCGTCCCAGGTTGTTGATTCTTCTGTCGAGAAAGTCAGTGTTGCGGCATAAGCGTTGCTGTCGTTCTGTTCTATATCATAGACGAACTCAACGAGCTCCGTTCTGTTGTAGTCCTTGCGTGATGTTTCAGTCTCGACCGTAAGTGACTTCTCTCCGACACCGTCGAGCTTCTTTCCGAGTTCGAGTGAGATGCTCACGTTCGAAGTCTCCTCTCCGTAATATTCGTCAGAAGTAACGGCCTCGGCTTCGATCTCTGCTTTTACGAGCTTGGTTCCCGACTTGGAGATATAGAACTTTGCACAGAGATCAACCTCCGAATTATCCATATCTTCTTCGATCCCATCTTCAAGCTCATCCAGCATATCGTAGAATTCGTCTGAGATTTCCAGGTTCTCGCTATCGGCATTAGCTGAGATCAGATCAATGTATTCTTCGAGTTCCTTATCGTCCTGTGCATATTCAACGATGCCCAGCATGATATTGCCAAACTGCTCTTCGTCGAATTCGACCGTTACGACAGTGCATGAGATCTTATCTGAACCGCAGGTGATCGTCTCAGAACTCTTTGTTACATCGGACTCTTCGATGAGCTCCTTGATGAAGAGGTTACGGTACTTCTCCTCAAGCTTCTCTGCCATATCCTGGAGCTTGGTGTCAGCCTCAATATTGGAGCCGAGATTCTCAAGATACTGTCCGAAAATGGCATACTTATAGCTGTTGGAATCATAATTGCTGTAATCATACGGATCATAGCTCTCGGGATCAAAAGGTGAGTCCTCGATATTATCCTCGATGTTCTTAAGATCGAAGCCGTATACTTCATCATCTGCTTCGGGACAGCTCAAAGTAAGGGCATTCTTGTCATATGCGGCATTAAACGATACGATGGTCTCCTTATCTTCGTCAAGGGCGCTGAGAACTAAGGCACCGTTACCCTTGGAAGCATTTTCGTAAAACTTAGCATCGACGTAAAGGTCATCTCCGTCTTCCATTACGGGAGCGAGATTAGCAGATACCTCTACAGAACCGCCGTTGACAACATCGTTCATCAGCGCATACCATTCAAGGTTCTTGATATCCTTTGCCGTGTTCGCAGCTGCGCGTACAAGGAGAGACTCCGGTGTGTTCATGACGATAGCAGCAGTTATCCCGCCCGCTATCGCAAGTGCGCCGACTGCACAGCCGGCAATGATCAAAATTTTCTTATTCATATCCTTACCTCCAACGTTCACTATATTAGCAAAGAGTGAAACAAATGTCGATTTTCTTTGACAAACGTCTGTTAGTATAACAACACTACTTATACCGTATAATGATAGTACACAGATGCTACTATGTCAATGGGCATATTTCATCTTATTGAGTTATAATAAAGCACACCGTAATGGGAAAACGGGTTGCATCAAGAAGGGAATAATTGATGTCAGAAGGTAAGGAACAAAACGGGAAAAAGAGGAGCAATCTGACTGCCGTTGCGACAGGCATGATGTTTATAACTTTCGTACTGTGCTGCTGCATGTACGGCTATATCGTCATACCTCAGCTGGCCGAGAAGAATGTCAGGGCGACGATGCTTCCTGACGTGGCGACCAGACCTGTTGAAGAGACGCAGGTCGAAGCCCCTGCTCCTGAAGAGGTCGTCAAGGGCGTTAAGAACCTCAGCGTTGATGTCATCAATCCGGGAATGGAAGACGGCAGCAAGGGCGGAAGTTCCAATACCATGCCTCTGTATGCCGGCGAGACGGTCTGCTTCACAAGCTTGATTGAAGAGAACAGCTTCTATGTGTTCATTCAGGACACGGAATCTTACAGATACCCCAGCGAATACGCGGAATATACCGGTGTGCTGAAGGCCGGATGGATCATCCAGGTTGCAGCGATCTCCGAGAACGGCTGGGCAGCCGTATACGACGGGGGTGTCAAATACGTAGAGGCAAAGAATCTGGTACCGACCATCAGGCCTGAGGACTGGAGTGATGAAGAGTTATATCTGCCGGAAGATATTGTCTCATCTTCAGCCGGTGAAGACGGCGCGCTTGTCGGGTGCAAGTTCTTCTCGCCTGTTCCGGGCGGTAAATACTATCTCATAGACCAGACCACGCAGCTCCGTAATCTGCCTTCTGCAGAGACTTCGGGTTCTTACGCTGCCGACAGCGGAACGATGGTCAATGTATTGGCATTCAGCGATGACGGCTGGGCTCAGCTGGAATTCGCAAGCAATATCTACTATCTCAAGGCTGATCTGCTGTCAGAGGTCTTGCCGGAAGAACAGAGCAGTACCGGTGACGGATCTTCGGCTGACGGCGGTTCAGAAGGCAGCAGCGGCTCTTCGTCCTCGTCTTCATCTGACTCTTCGACACCGCCCGCGCCTCAGGCTCCGAGCGCAGATGTTGCCAACAATACAGCTCCGAACACCGAAGCGGGAAGCCTTCTTGCAATGGTAAACGATCTTCGTGCCGAGAACGGTCTTGCTCCTCTGTCATGGAGCGATGACCTTGCGAGCTGCGCCAATGTTAGGGCGGCTGAACTCCCTTACGCTTCGGATGATCAGAACATGTCCCACATAAGACCTGACGGATCCGAATGGTGGACCGTCAATCCTTCGATAATGTACGGTGAGAATATCGCGTGCGGACAGCAGTCTGCATCGGAAGTATTCCAGGCCTGGGTCAATTCGCCTTCTCATAAGGACAACATGCTCAATCCTGACTATAAGACGATGGGCGCCGCATACTGCGTCTCAGGAGACGGAGCATACGGTACATACTGGGCCCAGGAATTCGGTATCTGATTCAGGCCTCGATCAGGCCTTTCCAATGTCTCTCGACTAATGCATAGATCATCTCTGCGGCAGCATTAACCTCGACCGGCTCTCCGTCGTCGTCAACGAAAGCCAGGAGCGTCGCTATCGTTATCATGTCATTCTCTATCGAACGCAGGAAATCACCGGGGGTAGTCGGCAGTTTGCCGTACTGACTGTAGGAGAAATCCACTGCGGCAAGGGGAAGCACGAAGCTCTCGCACTGGTCTGCAAGGACCTGCGGGAGGATGGATACCAGCGACAGCTGGCCCTTCGTCTCTGCCTCTGCAAAGTCTTCCCATGTAAGATCGACCTCTCCGTCGGAATCTGTTCTTATATAGTCAAAAAGGTCTCCATGCACGGCGATGTTCCGTATGAACTGCTGCTCGATATCATCGAATATCATGTCTGAGCACGCGACACTGACGAGCACGCCCTGCAGAATGATATCGAACTGCGCGAGCGTCATCTCCGGATCGTAATCATTACCGGAAATGGTGCGGAAAACGCTGTCGATACGCGTAATCGTATCTTCTGCGTGGTTATAAGCCTCGACGGCCTTAAGAAAGATCTCCTGCTTATCGTACATAGCATTATTTAAGCCCATTTCACAATTAAAGTAAAGGCGGCGGCAGTATGCTATAATCGTTGGGTAAATTTAAGACTGTATGTCAGGGGGATAACCTACACATGGGACTTTTCGGCAGGAAAGATAACGGCAAGGATGATGATCTTCTCCAGAACAGCGAGATCGCTGAAGAGATGAAGGTCATCCTTGAAGCAAGGGAAGAAGTTCAGCAGGAAAAAGAAGAGAAGATAAGAGAGAGGGAAGAGGCAGAGGCTAAGAAGAAGGCTGAGGCTGAAGCTATCGAGACAAAGGCTGCCTTCGGTGCCGAGCAGGTCCTTGCCCTCGATAAGTCCGGCGATAATTTTTTCATCGTGATAGATGATGTTCCCCAGGTCGAGCCCGATAATGAGGGTGCGCTTGTTTTCGGAGGCATGCTCAGAGGCAAGCTTAAGAAGGGGCAGAAGATATATGTCCTGCACGGTCACGGCGAGGTGCATGAGCTCGAGGTCCTGCAGATCAGGAACGAAGAGCATACGATTCTTGATGAGGCCGAGAATGCGAGAGTCGAGATCGAGGTAACGAAGGGTGACCTTCCGGCCCCCGAGACTCCGGACGAAGCGGCTTCAAGACCGATCGGACGATATGCCGTTCTTACCGGTAAGGCTCCCAGGACACTGAAGCAGGGTGAACAGGAAGCATTCCTTGAGAACCCCAGATTCCTGGCTCTTATGGCTGAGTATGTGAGATTCCACGGCGATCAGGACTATTTCGGTTCGATGATGGCCGTCGCGATAGATTCAAGCTTCCTTGTACCTGCGAATATCTCGTCAGATCCCAAGGATCCGAACAAGAAGAGGATCGGATTCCCCGGCATGAAGGATAAGAACGATCCCGAGAAGATCCTTCTCCCCGTATATACCGATGCCAATACTCTCTCGAAGGGTAACTTCAAGGCGCTTAACAAGGAGAAGCAGGCTGCGCTTAACATGTCTTTCGCGAAGATCGCTGCCATAGCCAAGGATGACAGACATGCGGGCTTTGTGGTCAATCCCCACGGTCCCGTAGTGTTTACTTTCCCCAAGAACCTCGTCGAGAGTCTGTGCCTCACGGGCCAGTTCTCCGAGAAGTACGGCGAAGATGCTGCCGATAAGTCGGGATTCGATGCCATTAACGAATCACCTGCCATGGCGACGCCCATAGCACCCAAGAAGATGATCGTGTCCAAGCCTCAGGAGACAGGCGAGTTCAAGCTGCTCGCGCAGGCTGTCAGGAATTACGGTGATACGCATCCCGAGATCGCCAAGATCGCGATCCTCATGAGCACCAATTCTGAAGATCCGAAGGACAGGGCTTATGTCTGCATCGTTGACTGCCCCGAAGAGAATGCCGAGAAGATCTGCCGCGATATGGGCAGGGTCTGCAAGCCGTACATGAAGACGGTAAGGGCAATGAGATTCCAGCTCTTCTCGAAGGGTAAGTTCCCGGACAGCTTTACAAGCAGCAATCCCTGGACATATAACAAGCTCTCACTGTAAGGACAGATCAGTTGTCTTCCGATTCGTCCTTCGGCTTGTTGAAGAACACCCTGTCTGCCGTGAACATGCAGACAAGTCTTCCGTGGTCATAGAATGAGAATGACGTGAGGTCAGAGTATTCGATCGGGTCGGATACCGTTACCGCATCGAACTCGCACTTGCCGCCCTTCCTGTCGATGAGGAAGTCGAGGAACTGCGTGTTCTCTCCGGCGTCTACCGTCAGATCGAACTTGCTAACGAGCCCCGTAAAATCCACCCACGGCTGAGTCGACAGCGACAGCTGGACTTTGCCGCCGAACACCTGAGGCATACGGCTCAGGGTTATCTTGAACCTGCTTCCGGTCCTCTTAACGCTCATGGAATAAGAAGTCTTGAAGCTGTTTACGAATTCCTCGATCGGTTCTGTGGTGTTGTTGTTGCCGAGGCGCTGCGTGCGCGAACCGTAATTGAAAGTGGGGAAGCCCATTACTTCCTGCTTTGCCTGGGCAAGTTTCTCCCTGATCGCAGCGGCCACGTTGTCATCGCCGATCTCCTTGTTGTATCTGATCCTCTTGTCTATCGCATAAGCTGCTTCCAGAAGGATCTTATACTTGTGTACGCACTGTACCGGCATGAGCGACAGCACGCGCTCCATCCTCAGGGCGCAGTCCGCAAAATCACATCCGTAGTCGCCGTCTTCAAAGTAGTATCTGGTCTCGTTGTAGAGCTTGATGTACGTCTGGTACGCGAGGGGCGGATTGGGCGCGACATAGTATCCGTTGAGGAACATGTCGGCGAGCTTGTATCTTGCCTCGGTTATGTTGTATGCGGAAGCGACCGTGAAATAGAAGAAAGCCTTCTCATAGTCCGGTTTGCCGTCCGTCAGTCTGCCGTAGTAGTAGATATATCCGAGCGTGTCAGCCGCATACCCGAAACTGAATTCCTTCCACAGGATCTCCAGGAGCTTTGCCGATCCGGCATAGTCACACGGGTACACCGAGTTGCCGCCGTACAGGCAGTACGCCTTTATCTTGATCGCATCGAAAACCTTCTCTTCCGCGAGCTCATCCGTGAACTTCCTGAACATGCGTCTGGTATGATCCGGCGCATCCTCGAGCATGAGATCGTTGTTCCAGTGATTGATGAACGCGATCTTCTGCGGAACAGTATATCTTCTCTTATCTACGGGAAGGTCGCGGTCCTCGTTGAAGTTGTCGATCATCTCTATCATGGATTCGATATCGAGAACGCGGGCAAGGGATGATGCATTCGTCGGGAAAGTCGGCGAATGAACGGATCTTCCTATGACATTGAATATGGTCGCGATAAGGTCTTCTTCCGTGACCGGGAGATCGGGAACATCTATCGTACCCACGAGGTCCGAATCGGGACCCATTACCTCGTCGAGGCAGAGGCTGTCGTAGAAATACAGCAGCGTCGGATACCACCAGTTCAGAAGGAACTCATATACATCAGTCTCCTCGTCCCTGAAGTTCTCGAGGGCGGTCTTAAGGTCATCGAGAGACATGGGATAATCATTCTCAAAGTCGAAGACGTCAGGCTCGAGTTCGGGGATGTCATCAAGATCTATGCTCAGGATATCCGCGAGACCGATGTTATATCTGGCAAAGTCAGCAAGCTTGTCCTGCGTGACGAAGATGTAGGAGTCGTTTTTACTCATATGTTTATTATATAACGAAAATCAGTCGAAGTAAGTTTCCCAGGTCTCGGCCTTGTTTGCCTTAAGGCAGATCTCGAGCTCCCTTTTGTTGCACTTGTGGGGGTTGATCTCGGGAAGATCATCAAGTGAGAAGTATCCCGTCTCGGAGGTCTCGATGTTGGGAACAAATTCTCCGCCCAGGTCCCTGCAGAGGATGTAGCACTTGCAGATGGAGAAGAGCGAATTCGGATTGTTGTTCTTCCTGTGGTCAAAAACAGCCGCCAGGCGGTAGGGTTCGACCGTGAGGCCTGTCTCCTCAAGTGCTTCCTTCTTCGTGTTGTCGAAGAGCGACAAGTTGTGCTCGCACCAGCCTCCCGGCGGATTCCATCTTCCGTCGAAATCCCTTACCAGAAGGATCTGATCGTTTTCGTTGAAGATGATCACTCTTGTCTCGACTTTCGGCGTCTGATATCCGTACATACCCTCGAGTATGTCTTCTGCATGCTCGGGAGTGATGTCCGTTCCGATGGTCAGGAGCTCTTTTGACAGCTCTAAGATGTTCTCGTAGTGTTCCTTGTCGAAATCGTTCTTGGCGTAGAACTTGCCGGCTGTCGCGATTGCCGCGAGGCGGTAGGCGATCTCTGATACTCTCTTGTCTTCCATATTTTCGTCCTGATAGGTTTTCGAAGTATTATGCCACACGCTGTACAATGTTGTCAGTAAAATTTTATCGACATATGTCGAAAATAACTATTGTTTATTACACCCAAACAGTTTAAAGTAAGTGCGGAAAATAAGAATAGTTCAAGGAGAATATATATGCTCGAACTTCAGAATATAGGCTTCCGCGCCGATGACGGCAAGGAGATCCTCAAAGACATAAGCATAAAGATAGACGACAAGTTCGTCGCGGTAACGGGTCCCAACGGCAGCGGCAAATCCACCCTGCTCAAGGTCATCATGGGCATCATCAAGCCGACATCCGGCAGGGTGATCTTCGACGGCGAAGACATAACGGATCTTCCCGTCAACGAGCGTGCAGACAAGGGAATGAGCTTTGCATTCCAGCAGCCCGTAAGGTTCAAGGGACTCCGCGTCAGAGACGTCATCTCCATTGCCAAGGGCGATGAACTGAATATGGGTAAGTACTTAAGAGCGGTAGGTCTCTGTCCGAAGGATTATCTCGACCGTGAGATCAACGATACGCTCTCGGGCGGAGAGATGAAGAGGATCGAGATCGCCACTGCTGCCGCAAGAGGCGGTAAGCTGAGCCTGTTCGACGAGCCCGAGGCAGGCATCGACCTGTGGAGCTTCCAGAACCTCATCGAAGTCTTCGAGAATCTGGGCGACGTAACCCGGGGCAACATCCTCATCATCAGCCATCAGGAGAGGATCCTGGAGATATCCGATAAGATCATCTACCTTAAGGACGGTCAGGTCGACAGATACGATGACAGCGAAGTCATCATGGACGAACTCGGAATGAATGAGAGAAGGCAGCGCAGGGGCTGCGTGGTAGCCGGAGCAGAGGGGGTAACCTGCAATGGATGATCTTGAGAAGAAGATACTTAAAGAAGTAGCGGAGCTTGATTCGCTTCCCGTAGGCGCCTTCAACATAAGGAACAACGGCAAGAGCGAAGCCCGCAATTCAACTGCAAACATCGATATCGAATCCAGAGATGACGGAGAAGGCATAAACATCTACATCAAGGACGGCACAAAGAACGAGTCCTGCCATATTCCGGTCATCATCAGCAAGACCGGACACAAGGAGACAGTGTTCAACGAGTTCTTCATAGGTGAAGACTGCGACGTCGTCATCGTGGCAGGTTGCGGTATCAGCAACTGCGGCGGACAGGACAGCAGACACGACGGCGTACACTCTTTCCATGTCGGCAAGAATTCGCATGTGAAGTATATCGAGAAGCATTACGGCGAAGGCACGGGTGAAGGCAAGCGCCTGATGAATCCCACTACCGAAGTGGAACTCGCGGAAGGCGCGACCGTCGAGATGGAGACATCACAGATCGGCGGCATCAACGATACCCTGAGGATAACAAAGGCAAAGGTCGGCGAGGGCGCGACACTCCGCATTCACGACAAGATCCTTACCAACTTCGATCAGACCGCGAAGGCAGAGCTCATAGTATCTCTGGACGGCGATGATTCGAGCTGCGACATTATCAGCAGGGGCGTTGCAAAGGGTGAGTCCGTGCAGGATGTCATTATCGATATCGCAGGCAATGCCAAGTGCCACGGCCACGCAGAGTGCGATTCCATCATCATGGACAAGGGAGTCATCGTAGCTACTCCTAAGCTTAAGGCGGCATGCGTCGATGCGTCTCTCATTCACGAGGCGGCTATAGGCAAGATCGCAGGCGAACAGATAACAAAGCTCATGACCTTAGGCCTCACCGAGGCACAGGCCGAAGCGAAGATCATCGAAGGATTCCTGAGATAAAGCTGAAGTTAATATCCAAACTTAAGGAAGGATGCGGTCCACGGGAGCGTATCCTTCTGTTTTACGGAACTTCTCCTTGCATTCGAACGAATTAAGGCAGTCGGAAGGATCTACTCGCTCGAAGTTGATGCCTCCGATCTGGTTCCTGGTTATCTTTGCGGATACGAGAGTGAATTCCTCGTCCTGACCGGTAGCGCTGTTGACCTGAACATCCTGCGCGTGGATGAGGACGGTCTGTACAGGAAGAAGTGCGAAAGTATCTCTCGCTACTCTTAAGATCGTGCTCGAGACATAGTCTCTCATGAGGTCATAGTACGCGGTCTTGGTCATCTCCTTCTCGGAGACCGTACCGTCAGCCTTGAGGCTCAGAACGGTGGTCGGGAGGACCTCTTCTGACTTTACGTTGAACTCGACTTCGAGGATCGAAGGATCGTCCGTTCCGACTTCGAAGCTGCTTCCGTATTCGAGAAGGTCGTCGAACGGGCCGACTTCTTCTATTACCTTGAAGTACGAATCGATATCACCTGCCAGGACGCTCTGCGCGAAGGGTGCCAGATCGCCTGCCGTAAGCGTCGTCCAGTCGATGGCGCCGTCGCTCAGCTTGTGGATGGACTTGAGCTGCTCTACTGCTGTCTCGTACTCTGCGACTATATTGCGGTTCTGCTCGAGCTCTGCTTCAGACAGACCCTTGGAGGCAGCTGAGGTCTTGGCTGCAGTCTTCGCGCCTTTTGCAGTGGCAGCCTTTTTATCCTTACCTCCGAAAAGGTTCTTCACGTTGCTCGTCTTGGTATAGTAAACACCCGTACCGGGAATGCCCACGCTCGTGCGTGTCTGTCCCTTGAGATTGATCGACTGGCGCATACCGCTCTTGCCGAAAGATAAGCTGGGGCCGGACTTGCTGAGGTTAAGCTTCAATCCGTTGCCGAGTGAGATAGATTTCCTGAAATTCAAACCCATGATCTTGTTCTCCGTTTGTAGTGCAAAGCGTCTGTTGTTACATTGATAATCTTATCATAATATCCTGATGTCAGATATCCAGATCGAGGTATATCGGGCAGTGATCCGAACCCATCACATCGCTCATCATATCCGACTCTATAACATTGGATCTGAGACCTTCCGTGACGAAGAAATAATCGATCCTCCAGCCGACGTTCCTGTCTCTTGCAAATGTCTTATATGACCACCAGGAATATGCCTCGGCCTTGTCGGGATGGAGCATCCTGAAAGTATCGATTAGACCTCTGTCCGCGAACTTATCCATGTAGGCGCGCTCTTCTGGCAGGAATCCTGATACCTTGGAATTTGCCTTCGGGTTCGACAGGTCGATCTCCTTATGCGCGGTGTTGACGTCGCCGCAGCAGATGACCTCGCGGCCCTGCTCCTGAAGTTCCGTTACAAGGTCCAGGAAACAGTCGTAGAATCTCAGCTTGAACTTGACATAATCATCGCCTCTTCCGCCGTTCGGGAAGTAGATGTTGAACAGGACAAAGTCACCATAGTCCGCGCGGATGACTCTTCCTTCATGATCGAATTCCTCGGTGCCGAGACCGTAGGAAACTGCCACGGGTTCTGTCTTTGTGTACAGACCCGTGCCGGAATAGCCCTTTCTCTCTGCGGAATAGAAGTAACTCTTGTAAGGGGAAATGTCTGTTATCTCCGGTGATAGTTGATCAATCGTCGCCTTGATCTCCTGTACACCTACAATGTCTGCATCCATCTTGGCGACGGACTCCGCAAACCCCTTGCCTGCCACGGCTCTGATGCCGTTTACGTTCCAGCTTACTATTCTCATAAAAATCCTCGTGTTTTATAATGTTTTCATTATTCTACTATAAAGGTCGGGGCAATGATTTGAAGATCCTCGTTGAATTACTCGGAGGCACCATAGGGTCACACAAAGACGGGAGCGGCACTGTCGTTCTCGGCAGGGACATGACGGACATCCTTCCCGCGAGTGTCGACGCCGTGGTAAGAAGCCCCCTGACCTATTCATCAGAGAACGCGACCGCAGAGACATACCGCGAGGTACTTAAGGCAATCTCGAAAGACACAGACGAGACGGATCCCGACGGTATCCTCATACTGCACGGTACGGATACTATGGCCTTTTTCGCGCAGCTGGCACACAGGGTGCTGGGCGGCGCGATACCCGTACAGATCGCAGGAAGCGTGCTCCCGCCGGACGATCCGGATTCAGATTATCTGAAGCAGATATCTGACGGCATAAGGTTCCTCGAAGAAGGGAAGAGCGGCGTCGTCTGCGAAGGAAGGTCGATCCCGCTGGACCGCGTGACATCGGCGGACATCAGCGGCCGTTACGGCGAGCACCCCGACACTTTCGAGCATTTCTCCGGTATTGATATCCTCGCCAGGAGGGCACAGAGATTCCTGTCGGACGAACCCCTTCCGAAGCTGCTCGTCATACCTGCGGTGCCGGGTGCGGTCATACCCGACGGCGGCTTCGACAGAGTTCTTATTGACTGCTACCACTCGGGCACGGCGCCGGTATCGCTTGTTCCCCATATCAGGCGCTGGACTGCCGAAGGCATCAAAGTCTTCCTTGCGCCCATACCTTCCGGCGGCAACACCTACGAGAGCCTGAGAGAGCTCATCGGTGCCGGCGCGATGCCGCTGCTCAGCATGCCCTTTGAAGGCGCCTGGGCAGAAGCGATCTTGTTATTATCTGGTGGGAAGGAGTAAAGACAGATGGCTTCTAAAGTTAAGAGAGCAGTAGGAATAGTACTGATCGCTGTCGCAGCATGGATTGCGTTGCTATTGATCGTTTCCACAATTAGAAATTCCAATATTGACGGTGGTTATACACCCATTGATCAGATAACCGGAATTTATGCCTCTGCTATGCTCAAGCCGGGTTGTATAGTTGAACATGGAGAAGCATTTTCAAGTCAAGATGGAGGTGGTTCCATAAAGTATTCGCTTGGTCCGGTAATAACCGTTGTTGATGGAGACCCGAGCGTTCAATCAGGGCGTGACGCAAGAAATATCAAGATCATTGATGTCTATGGTGACAAATGCACCATTATATTCTCAAGTGATGATCCGGTATATAATTACGAGTTCTTTTGTGAAGACTACCCTCTTGATAACCTTGTATATAATCCGCTTGAGGTCTATCTGGCAAATGACAATATTAAGACTAAACTGCAAGGAACAGGTTACACGATACCATATTCTCCGCACTTCCCTCGGACAACTATTCTGCTCATACCGGTTACAGTTGTGCCGGGCGTAATTCTTTTGCTTGTAAGCTTGAAGCAGGATAAGCGCAAAAAGCAAGAATAATCATGCACAAGTTATAAGAATAGAAGAAATGTTTTCATTATAGGGACATGACGGACATCCTTCCGGCAGGGATCGATGCCGTTATAAGAAGCAGATAGAAGATGCCGTGAAGTTTCTTTCGGAAGGGAAGAGCGGTGTGGTATGCTTCAAGTGAATACGTCGAAATAGAACCGCAAGACCTTACAGAAATCAACCCTGCCTTGGACGAGCGCGAAGGCTTTGTTTTCGTCGAGTGGGGAGGAGAAGAGACAGATGAATTCTAAAGTTATGCGAGTAGTGGGCATAGTCCTGATTATTGTGGCTATATTGACCGGTGTGGTATATGTTGTTTTCAGATTGAACACCAAGGTGAGTATTAAAGGAAATGATAACGAGTATACTCCCATCGATCAGATAACGGGGATTTATACTGATGCAAAACTCAAGCCGGGATGCATTGTTACGTCCGGAGATGCATTTTCAGGGCAAGATGGTTTTCACATATTCTATTCGCTTGGTCCGATAGTAAGCAAGATTAAAGGAGAATCGAGCGAACAAGCAGGACATGATGTAAGAAATATTAAGATCATTGATGTATATGGCGATAAATGTACCATCATATTCATCTGTGACGATGATCCGGGATATGACAGATTTATCTGTGATGATTACCCTCTTGCAAATCTTGAATATGATCCGCTCGAAGTATTCTTGGCTAATGACGGTATTAAGACTGATCTGTATGGGACCGGTTACACGACTCAAGGCGCTCCATCCTTTTGCTTTCCACGAGTAGTGCTTCTGTTCATCCCGATATCTGTAGTGACAGGTGTAATACTTCTGGTATTGAGTCGGAGAAAAAACAAAGCGATCCGGAGTACAGAGCAAAATAGCGATTCAAATAGTTGAATAATACAGCACCGCACGGTAAAATATATACATAAGTATATACAAATCGGAGGTGCAGTTTATGACCGAAGCAAGATTCTTCGAGAACGGCGGCAGCCAAGCTGTTCGACTGCCCAAGGAATGCAGGTTTGACACAGGTAAAGGTGCGGTCATCAAGAAGATCGGCGATATCGTCATGATCATTCCTTCTGACAAAGTAGACGGATTGCTGCTTGAAGCATTTGGCGCAGCTACCGTTGATTTCATGGTATCCGGCAGAGAACAGGACGAGTTGCCTGACAGAGAAGACCTATGAGATACATGCTTGATACAAATGTCTGCATCGACTATCTGAAGGGTAATTCCATTAACATCAGAGACCGCATCATATCTGCTCCCGATGATACTCTTTGCATCTCTGCCATAACTTTTTCAGAGCTGATGTTCGGTGTGGAGAATTCTTCAAACAGGGAGAAGAATCTGGTTGCTCTCAATTTCTTTCTGCTGAAAATAGATATCGTTCCCTATGACGATCAAGCTGCTGCAGCATATGGAGAGATCAGAAAGCAGCTCAAGCAGGAAGGAAATCTCATAGGCGGAATGGATATGCTCATAGCTGCACACGCCAGGGCTTCAGATTCGGTGCTCGTTACTCACAACACAAGAGAATTCAATCGCGTACAAGGTTTAAGAATAGAAGACTGGTATTGAGTCACGGTGCCATCGTTCTCGATCTGACTTGACCTTTTTGCATGCCTGTGAGATACTTTGATTATCAAACCTTTGATAGTCAAAGTATTTTTGCGTGACTGTCAGGTTATTTCAGGAGTGTATTAATGACTGGCAAGATCATAGGTCTGGGTTCATATCTTCCCGAGAAGATCCTCACAAACGACGATCTGTCGAAGATGGTGGATACCAGCGACGAGTGGATCACGGAGAGGTCCGGAATCAAGCAGAGGCACATTGCAGATCCTGCTAAGGACAGGTCTTCTACTATGGTCGTCAAGGCTGCCATGCAGGCAGTCGAAGCTGCAGGCATAGACCCGCAGGATATCGATCTCATAGTAACTGCATCGACGACGCCTGATCTGATCTTCCCCACAATGTCGACAACGATACAGGAAGCGGTCGGCGCTTCCGAGAACTGCGGATGCTTCGATGTCAATTCGGCATGCCCCGGTTTTATCGCTGCATATAACACGGTCGAGAGCTTCATCGAGACAGGCAATGCAAAGCTGGCGCTCATCGCAGGCGTAGAGTGCAATTCTAACTTTGTGGATTGGACAGACAGGAGCTCCTGCATCCTCTTTGGCGACGGCGCAGGATGTGCTGTGGTCAGGGCCGAAGAAGGCAAGCGCAATGAGTTCATCATGAGGTCTTCAGGCAAGAGAGGCGTATGCCTTCACTGCGAGTCAGCAAGACAGCCGTTCCGCAAAGACGAAGAAGGCTTTGAGAAGCTTACGGAATTCAATATGAACGGAAGGGAAGTCTTCAAGTTCGCCATAACCGAAGTTCCGAAGATCATCACTGACCTCTCGGTCAAGTACGGTTTTAACCTCGGCGAGATCGACTACTTTATCCTTCACCAGGCAAACCAGAGGATCATCGAGGCAACGGCAAAGAAGCTGAAGCAGCCGATCGAGAAGTTCCCGATGAACATAATGAACACAGGCAACTGCGCTTCTGCGAGCATACCGATCCTCCTCAAGGAGATGAACGACGAGGGAAAGCTCGCAAGAGGTCAGAAGATAGTAATGGCCAGCTTCGGTGCAGGCCTCGTATGGAACGCAAACTATATCGAATACTGATGAGATATGAAGGAGATTTAAGATGACAAGGATCACAGATTTAATCGGAATCAAATACCCCATTATCCAGGGCGGTATGGCCTGGGTAGCTGATTACCACATTGCGGCTGCAGTAAGCAACGCAGGCGGTCTCGGACTTATCGGATGCGGCGGCGCAGACGAGGTCTGGGTAAGAGATCAGATCCACAAGTGCAGAGAAGCTACGGATAAGCCCTTTGGCGTTAACCTGATGCTCATGAATCCGAGAGCTCCCCAGATCGCAGAAGTACTCGCAGAGGAGAAGGTCAAGGTCGTTACGACCGGTGCAGGTTCTCCGGAGAAATACATGGAGATGTGGAAGAATGCAGGCATCATCGTTATCCCTGTAATCGCATCAGTTGCATATGCCATCAGAATGGAAAGATGCGGCGCTGACGCAGTCGTAGCAGAAGGTACGGAGTCCGGCGGACATATCGGCGAAGCTACCACGATGACACTTGTTCCCCAGGTCGTTGATGCGGTAAATATCCCGGTCGTTGCTGCAGGCGGTATCGCTGACGGCAGAGGAGTCGCAGCCGCATTCATGCTCGGTGCCGAAGCGGTACAGTGCGGAACGGTATTCTGCGCATGCGACGAAGCAAACATCCATCAGAACTATAAGGACATGATCCTTAAAGCAAACGATACATCCACAAAGGTTACGGGAAGATCCACAGGTCACCCCGTACGCCAGATCAGGAACCAGCTTACAAAGAAGTACCTCGAGCTCGAAGCAAAGGGTGCAGGTCTTGATGAACTCGAGCAGTTCACCGTAGGTTCGCTGAGAAGAGCCGTAGTGGACGGCGATACCAGGGAAGGTACGTTCATGGCAGGACAGATCTCCGGAATGATCAAGGAGCAGAGATCTGCAAGCAAGATCATCGGGGACATGTTCACACAGGCAGACGAACTCCTCGGAAGAAAGTTGGAAGTCTGATATGAAGATCGCATTTTGCTATCCGGGACAGGGCGTACAGCAGGTAGGAAAGGCTGAAGGATTCGTTAAGTCCGAAGCCTGCTATCAGGACATGATCGCAGAAGCATCCGAAGCTTCCGGGATCGATATGGATAAGCTCCTGTTCGAACCCAATGAGGACATCAACATCACGGAGTTCACACAGCCTGCTCTCGTTACCGCATGCTGCATCATCACGGATGCTCTTTTTAAGGCAGGCGTAAAGCCTGAAGTCACTGCCGGTCTCTCGCTCGGAGAGTACTGCAGCCTCTATGCTGCAGGAGCACTCAGCTTCAGGGATGCAGTGGCACTTACAAGAGTAAGGGGACGCCTCATGTCCAATGCGGTTCCCGCAGGAGAAGGCTCCATGGCAGCGGTCATCGGACTTGATAAAGAGACAATCGAATCCATTACGGACAAGATCGAGGGCGTATGGCCTGCGAACTTCAACTGCCCCGGACAGATTGTCATCACGGGTAAGAAGGAAGCAGTGCAGGAAGCCATGCCTCTCTGCATCGAAGCGGGTGCAAAGAAGGTGGTCGAGCTTAACGTATCGGGCCCGTTCCATTCACCCCTTCTGGAAGGTGCGGGAGCCGAGCTCGGCAAAGAACTTGAGAGAGTGGAATTCAAGGATCTCAAGATCCCTTACATCCCCAATGTTAATGCAACAGCTGTCACGGACAAGGCACAGATCAAGGGCCTTCTTCAGGCTCAGGTATCAAGCCCCGTCATGTGGGAGCAGACACTGTATGAGCTGGAGAATATGGGTGTCGATACCATCATCGAAGTCGGTCCCGGAAGGACTATCGCAGGCTTTGTGAGGAAGACGGTCCCTCAGATAAAAGTAATCGGTATATCAACACCTGAAGACATAGACAAATTGCTTCAGACAATAGGGTGATAAAGGAGACAAATAATGTCAGAGACAGAGAGAAAAACAGCGGTAGTAACAGGTGCTTCAAGAGGCATCGGACTTGCGATCGCGAAGAGGCTCGCCGGGAACGGATACAACATCGCGATGGTCGCTTCGTCCGCACCGGAGAAGAACGAAGAAGCGGTTAACGAAGTTAAGGCTCTCGGCGTAGAGGCAAAAGCATATCAGTGTGATGTCGCGGATTTTGACAAGGTCGGCGAGACAGTCGCTCAGATCATCGAAGACTTCGGTGGAATCTATATCCTGGTCAACAATGCGGGCATCACGAGAGATGGTCTGATGCTCAAGATGAGTGAAGAGAACTTCGATTCCGTTATCTCGGTCAATCTCAAGGGAACCTTCAATTTCATCAAGCACTGCACTCCCGTCATGATGAAGAAGAGAGAAGGAAGAGTAGTTAACATCTCTTCCATCGTTGGCCTTCAGGGCAATGCCGGACAGGCAAACTATTCAGCATCCAAAGCAGGCATCATCGGCATGACAAAATCATGTGCCAGAGAGTTTGCTTCAAGGAACATCACATTCAATGCGGTAGCACCGGGATTCGTCGAGACTTCCATGACTGCTGTCCTTACAGACAAGCAGAAGGAAGGTCTTTTTGAACTCATCCCGCTCAAGCGTTACGGACAGCCGGAAGATATCGCTGCTGCGGTAGCCTTCCTCTGCTCTGATGATGCTTCGTACATCACGGGTCAGGTACTCTCCGTCGACGGCGGAATGCATATGTAATAAAGGAACAAAAGGAGATAAAGCAGATGTCAAGAAGAGTCGTAATAACAGGTATGGGCGCAGTTACCCCGCTCGGAAACAACGTCAATGATTTCTGGCAGGGATTGAAGCGCGGCAAGACCGGCATCGGCCCTATCACGAAGTTCGATACTACGGATTTCAAGGTTAAGCTCGCAGGCGAGGTCAGAGACTTCGACCCCAAGGCTTATATGGATTTCAAGACCGCGAAGAGGATGGAGGAGTTCTGCCATTTCGCGATCGCAGCTGCAGATGAAGCCCTCAGGGATGCAGGTCTTCAGATAGGCGAAGACGGCAAGGTGGTAATGGAAGATCCCTACAGATACGGTGTTATCGTAAGCTCCGGCGTAGGCTCCATGCAGGCTCACGAGAGAGAGCAGATCAAGTTCGCAAAGAGCGGCAAGATCGCACCTCTTTATATCCCGATGATGATCGCCAACATGGCATCTGCAAACATCGCCATCAAATACGGAATGCAGGGCATCAACACATGTATCGTTACTGCCTGTGCCACAGGCTTACATTCGATCGGTGACGCTTTCAAGGCAGTCAAGTACGGCGATGCCGATGTTATGGTGACAGGCGGCTGCGAGGCTGCAGTATGTCCTTCCGGCGTTCAGGGATTCACCGCACTTACGGCTCTGTCCGTAAACGACGATCCCGAGACGGCATCAAGACCGTTCGATAAGGACAGAGACGGTTTTGTAATCGGTGAAGGTTCAGGCGTTGTCATTCTCGAAGAGTATGAGCACGCCAAGGCAAGAGGCGCGAAGATCTACTGCGAAGTCGCAGGCTACGGTGCGACATGTGACGCATATCACATCACTTCACCTGCAGAGGACGGTTCCGGTGCAGGCATGGCAATGATCATCGCCATGAAGGAAGCAGGCATTGAGCCATCACAGATCGACTACATCAACGCACACGGAACATCTACTCACCATAACGATCTCTTCGAGACAAGAGCGATGAAGTATGCGTTCCACGAAGACATCAGGAATATCTCGATCAACTCGACCAAATCCATGACGGGCCACCTTCTCGGAGGCGCCGGCGGAATCGAGCTCATCGTATGCGCCAAGGCTATCCAGGATTCGTTCGTACACGTTACGGCAGGCTCCAAGGAGACCGAGGGAGAGATGGATCTCGACTACACATTCTTCGAACCGAAGGAGCGCGAGATCAGATATGCGATGACAAACAACCTGGGATTCGGCGGACACAACGCATCCCTCATCGTAAAGAGATTCGAAGAGTAAGGAGGAAGTCAAATGGCAGAGAAAAATACACGCACGGGACTGTCCTTAGATGACATGACTACCCTTATCAAGGCTGTATCTGAATCAGGTCTTGAGAGCTTCGATTACAAGGAGGGAGACTTCTCCATAACACTGCACTCGAACAGGACAGCGGGCATTTATCAGGCAGCACCTGCAAGCGCACCGGTCGCCCTCTCGATGCCTGACATATCCATGGCAATGGCTACAGCTGCAGAAGCAGCTTCCGGTGCCGAAGATGAAGAAGACGAGGCATTCGTCATCAAGTCGCCTCTCGTCGGAACATTCTATGCAGCACCCGCGCAGGATGCCGAGCCTTTTGTAAAGATCGGCGACAGAGTTAAGAAGGGACAGGTCCTCGCCATCGTCGAAGCAATGAAGATGATGAACGAGATCGAGTCCGACTGCGACGGTACAGTTGCAGACATACTTGTTGATAACGGAGCGCCCGTCGAATTCGGACAGCCCCTCTTCAAGATCAATTGATAAAGGAGAAATACTCATGGCAAACGCACTTACAACACAGGAGATCATGAAGATCATCCCCCACAGACATCCTTTCCTCCTCATCGACAGAGTCGAGGATTATGTTCCGGGCGAATATGCAGTAGCTTACAAGAACTTCACATACGACGAGTATTTCTTCAGAGGACACTTCCCCGAGATGCCCATCGTTCCGGGCGTCATCACAGTCGAGGCACTTGCTCAGGCAGGCGCTGTTGCCATCCTCTCCCAGGAGGAGTTCAAGGGCAAGATCGCGGTCTTTGCAGGCATCGACAAGTGCAAGTTCAAGAAAGCCATCGTACCCGGTGACACGGTAAGACTTGAGACAAAGATCACTGCCGTAAGAGGTCCCGTCGGAATCGGCGAGGGCATCGCTACGATAGACGGCAAGGTCGCAGTTCAGACCATCCTCAAGTTCGCCATCCTTCAGTAAGCAAAGGCAACAGCGATGATAAAGAAAGTACTGATAGCAAACAGAGGAGAGATCGCGGTCCGCATCATAAGGGCGTGCCGTGAGATGGGCATCGAGACTGTCGCGGTATGTTCCGAGGCAGACAGGAATGCCCTTCACGCGATGCTCGCAGACCAGACGATATGCATCGGTCCCGCTCCTTCTTCGGAGAGCTATCTCAATATCGGAAGGATCATCTCCGCGACGATCACTTCCGGCGCAGATGCCATACATCCGGGCTTCGGTTTCCTTTCCGAGGACTCGAAATTCGCACGCATCTGCGAGCGCTGCAACATCACATTCATCGGCCCTTCATCTGACATGATCGCGGCATCGGGCAACAAGGCCCAGGCCAAGAAGACCATGATGGATGCAGGCGTTCCGACCATCCCCGGAAGCGCGGAAGCAGTTACATCCGTTAAGGACGGACTGAAGCTCGCCGACATCGCGACATACCCTGTCATGATCAAGGCTTCGCTCGGCGGCGGCGGCAAGGGCATGAGAGTCGCAAGGACAAAGGAGGCTTTCGAGTCCGCTTTCCTGACGGCACAGTCGGAGGCGAAGAATGCTTTCGGTGACGACTCGATGTACATCGAACATTACGTCGAGCACCCCAAGCACATCGAGGTGCAGATCCTTGCAGACAAGTTCGGCAATGTAATCCATCTTGGCGAGCGTGACTGCTCCATCCAGAGGAATCACCAGAAGCTCATCGAGGAGACACCCTGCGAGGCACTGACCGAAGAACTCCGTACCCAGATCTGCGAGGCTGCAGTAAAGGCTGCCAGAGCCGTTAATTATGAGAACGCGGGAACATGCGAATTCCTCCTTGAACCGAACGGCAAGTTCTACTTCATGGAGATGAATACGAGGATCCAGGTCGAGCATCCCATCACGGAATGGGTTACGGGAATAGACCTGATCAAAGAGCAGATCAGGATCGCTTCAGGAGAGAAGCTGGAATACTCGCAGGACGATATCGAACTTAACGGTCATTCGATCGAGGTGAGGATCAACGCAGAAGATCCCGAGCATAAGTTCAGACCGTGCCCCGGCAAGATTGAGTCCGTTTATCTTCCCGGCGGCAAGGGCGTAAGAGTGGACTCTGCCGTATACAGCGGACTCGAGATCCCGCCTTACTACGATTCGATGCTCGCCAAATTATCGGTATGGGCACCCACGAGAACGGAGGCCATCAGGAAGGCGCAGACCGCTCTCGGAGAGGTCATCATCACCGGCATCAAGAACAACGTGGATTACCAGTACGGCATACTCACGAACAAGGATTTTGTTGAAGGCAACACAGACATAGATTTCATCGAGAAACATTCCAGGAAATAAGCTATGGAACTCAGATACCTTTTTAAGAAGACACAGACAAATCAGGAACCCGAGACCAATAACGAGGAGCAGATCCCTTCCGCTCCCCAGGGGCTCTTCCATAAGTGCGCAAAATGCGGAGAGACCATCTTCTCCGAAGAGCTCCGCAAGGATCTTTTTGTCTGCCCTTCGTGCGGCAATTACTTCCGTATGTATGCCGGCACCAGGATCGCCATGATGGCGGATGAGGGGACTTTCGAGGAGTGGGATACGGACATTAAGGAGACCAATCCGTTAGGTACTCCCGGATACGAAGACAAGCTTGCAAAGCTGCGTGACAAGACAGGTCTCGATGAGGCTGTCGTTACGGGCAGGTGCAGCATCGACGGTTCTCCGGCTGCAATCGCGGTTATGGACTGCCGCTTCATGATGGCTTCCATGGGTGAAGTCGTCGGCGAGAAGATAACGAGAATGGTGGAGAAGGCAACCGAGCAGAAGCTCCCCGTGATAATCTTCACGGCATCGGGCGGTGCGAGGATGCAGGAAGGCATCGTGTCTCTGATGCAGATGGCAAAGACATCCGCTGCGCTTAAGAGACATTCCGATGCAGGTCTTCTCTACATTACAGTTCTTACTGATCCTACCACGGGCGGAGTTACCGCAAGCTTTGCGATGCTGGGTGACATCATCCTCGCAGAGCCTGAAGCGCTCATCGGTTTTGCAGGCCCGAGAGTCATCGAACAGACCATCGGCCAGAAGCTTCCCGAGGGATTCCAGAGAAGCGAATATCTCAAGGAGCACGGCTTTGTTGATGACATCGTCTCCAGAGCCGACATGAAGGAATACATCGGGCGCATCCTTGCAATGCATGAGAACAAAGGTGAGTTCAGGGAAGTAAAGTACAAGGAAGCGAAGATCGCAGGCAAATCAGGCAAGCTCATGCCCTGGGATAAGGTAATGATCTCGAGGGGCAAGGACAGACCTGTCGCAGAAGATTACATCGAAGATATCTTCCCGGATTTTATCGAGTTCCACGGTGACCGTTACGTAAGGGATGACCAGGCGATCATGGGCGGCATCGCGACATTTGCAGGCCGCACCGTAACCGTAATCGCAGAATCCAAGGGGCACGATACAAAAGAGAACGTCTTAAGGAACTTCGGCATGCCTTCCCCCGACGGATACCGCAAGGCACTCCGCCTCATGAAGCAGGCAGAGAAGTTCGGCCGTCCGGTTATATGTTTCGTTGACACACCCGGCGCATACTGCGGACTCGAGGCAGAGGAGAGAGGACAGGGCGAAGCAATCGCGAGGAATCTCTATGAGATGTCTTCGCTTAAGGTGCCCGTACTGTCAGTCATCATCAGCGAGGCTGGCTCAGGCGGAGCGCTCGCACTTGCAGTGTCAGACCAGATCTGGATGCTCGAGAATTCAATCTATGCGATCCTGTCACCCGAAGGATACGCTTCGATCCTCTGGAAGGATTCCAAGAGGGCAAACGAAGCTGCTGCCGAGATGAAGCTCACGGCAAAGGACATGCTTGATCTCGGAATAGTCGAGAGAGTCATCGATGAACCTGAGGATCTTAAAGAAGAGAATCTTGATGCGGTTACTTCACGCATCAAGAACGGACTGACGGAATTCATCAAGGCCAACCTCGAATTCGACAGCAGCGCTCTCTGCGAAGCCAGGTATCAGAGATACCGCAAGTTCGGTTCTTAACCGATCTTATCCCAACCGGCCTTTATCTTCGCCTTTATGTCTGCCAGCGGCATCAGTGCGCTGACGGATGCATATTCCGTCACGCTCAATGCTCCCGCTGCAGCAGCGATATGGAGGCTGTCTTCTGCAGTCTCGCCGTGAAGTATGCCTGCAAGGAAACCTGCTATGCTCGTATCGCCCGCACCCGTGGCGGACACGACTCTCTCTGCAACATACGATCTCTCGAAAACATCTTTCCCGCTCCACTTATCTGCATCGATCCCGGTCATCTCCGAGATGTTCGCAAGGCTCTCTTTGTCTGAAGTCCTCAGATAAAGACCAGGCACACCGCATTTGAGGAGCAGCACTTTTGTGCCCATCCCCATGCACTTGTCCGCAAGGGGCCTTATGTCTCTGTCAAGATCGAGGATATCCGTGATGTCGCCGCTTCCGGCCTTCTCCTTAAGCTTGTCGTATCCGGCACGGTCAAGCATGAACATGAGTTCTTCAAAACTTGGAACGAAGATATCTGTAAGCGGAAGGACTTTCTTCAGGATGGAAGGCCAGTCGATCTGACCTGCTTCGGATTCGGGATCTGCCATTGCCATGTCGAGCGATGTGATGCATCCCGCGTCTTTTGCCTTTGTCATGACCTTTACGAGTTCAGCACCGCCGTCCGTGTACATGGTCCGCATGAGAGGCGGATAACCGAAGTGGAAGATCGCGGAATTCTCAAGCCCTTCCTGAGGCACGTCGTCTGCGCAGAAAGTGTGATTGGCTCCGGAATTGTGTATGAAGATCCTGTCTATGCCGGGAACTGCAAGCACGACCGAATAGGCAGTGTCTTCGCCCGCTGCGCGGATCATCATGTCATTTACTCCGTACTTCGACATTATGCCGGACAATGTATCGCCCAGAAGGTCGTCGCCGATCCTGGCCATCAGGACAACGTCCTCGCCGAGAGCCTTCAGGGCAAGCCCCGTATTGGAGACTGCGCCTCCGGGAGAGACGGTCGCTTTGCCGGCTTCGATAAGCTTGCCCGGCCTGAGCAGGTCTCCGATCTCCGCGACACGTCCGCATCGGAATTCCGGAGAGATGTCGATGCATACGCATCCTGCCACGATAACTTTTGTTCTTGCAGTCATAGGCGGCTCCTTTTACTAATGGTAACACTCCGGCATACAACCCAAAATACATATCTTCCCGAAAATGGTGTATATTATCCGAAGTTATGTTTTTTGGAACAGGAGAATCTGTTAATGAGCAAATATGATTTCTTGATCGTCGGCGCAGGCCTTTACGGTGCGACAGTAGCCAGACTTGCGACTGATAAGGGATACAAGTGTCTGGTCATCGACAGGCGTTCCCATATCGCAGGTAATGTATATACCGAAGACGTGAACGGCATCAATGTTCACAGATACGGAGCGCACATATTCCACACGAGCAACAAAGAGGTCTGGGAATTTGCAAACAAGTTCGCCGACTTCAACAGATATACCAACACGGTAGTTGCAAACTACAAGGGCGAGATCTATTCGATGCCCTTCAACATGTATACATTCAACAAGATGTGGGGAGTCGTAACGCCTGAAGAGGCAAGAGCGAAGCTTGAAGAGCAGAGAGCCATGGGTGCGGTAGACGAACCCAAGAATCTCGAAGAGCAGGCAATCTCACTCATAGGCCCCGATATCTATAACAAGCTCGTAAAGGGCTATACCGAGAAGCAGTGGGGCAGGAAGGCAACAGAGCTTCCGGCATTCATCATCAAGAGACTCCCTGTAAGACTTACCTACAACAACAATTACTTCAACGATGATTACCAGGGCATTCCGATCGGAGGCTATACCGCCTGGATCGGGAACATGCTCCAGGGAATAGAAGTCCGCACCGGCACCGATTATATGGAACACAAGGATGAACTGGCATCTCTTGCAGACAAGGTCATCTATACCGGCATGATCGATGAGTATTACGGATACAGGTTCGGCAATCTCGAGTACAGGAGCTTAAGGTTCGAGACTGAGCAGATGCCTGATGTCGATGACTATCAGGGCAATGCCGTCATCAACTACACCGATGCCGAGACTCCGTTCACACGCGTGATCGAGCACAAGCACTTCGAGTTCAATACATGCAAGGGTACTGTCGTAACAAGAGAGAATCCCGCTGACTGGAAGATAGGCGACGAGCCTTACTATCCCGTCAACAACGATAAGAACAACGAGCTCTATGCAAAGTACAGAGAGCTCGCTGATGCCGATTCCGGCGTATTCTTCGGCGGAAGGCTCGGCAAGTACAAGTATAACGACATGGATGACACGATCGCTGATGCGGCCGAGGATTTCAGCAAGATAACAGGTTAAGGAGTAAAAATGAAAAAGATTCAGAAGATCATCGCAGGCGCGGTAATGGCAACGATGCTCATGGCACCTGCAGGAACAGTCCTGGCGGACGAGACGGAAGACACTTGCGGCGGGGCCGACGTCGGTACAGAGACGATAACAGAGACGACGCAGGAACTGACTTTCGAGACGATGTACGGAAGCCAGATCGGAGGTTACCTCGGACACCAGTATACCTTCGACGGAGAGCCGATCCCTACCTACGTGACGGATTTCTACTTTATCAATGCGTTCATGGAACTCAGCAACTATGCTTACTACGGAAGCGCTCCTGCAACGAGCGAAGGATACATCGATCTTTCCGTAGAATTCGGCGGTGATTATGCCACTTTCGGTGATTACTATGTCGCATATGCGGAGAACACCATAGAGAGCACCATGATCGTCTGCAAAAAGGCTGAAGAAGAAGATATCTCTCTTACAGATGAGACGATGACGGCAATCGATGACATGATCGAATCGCTTGCGATTGAATCTGCCGCACCCCAGGGCATGACGCTGGATGAATACCTCCAGCTGTACTTTGGCCCGGAGATGACAGAGGACGCATTCAGGGAAACACTCGAGATGTACTACCTCGCAGAGGCATATTCTGAAGATTACTGCGAGAAGTACGCTTTCACCGATGAAGAGAAGTATGTCCCGAACATCAGATATGCGCTGTTCTATGCACCTACAGGCTCCAGCGAGGATACACTTGCACAGGCTGAGGCAGATGCAAACGCACTTCTTGCCGACTGCGCTGACATTAACGACATGCAGACAAAAGCACAGGAACTCCTGGCTGCAGGTACGGTATTCGAGACCAACGACATCCTTGTTCCCAAGGGACAGATGGTACCCGCCTTCGAGGCATGGGCATATGAGACTCACGAAGTAGGCGATCTTGATGTCATCAAGAGTGACGAATACGGATATTTTGTAGTAGGATTCCTTGGCATGGAGGAGAGATCCCAGGATGAGCTCGATACCGTTGCTCTCGGCGCTCTGAGCCAGGAGATCAGCGACATCATCGACAGCGGCGTGTATGAGTTCGGTACTGACGAGCCTTACGAACCCGCGCTCCCCGTAGATTCCGAAGGCGGCGTATATGATCCCGCTACAAACCAGGTGACGCTCAATATCACAACGACTCCCACACCCGGACCCGAAGGCGTGCCCGGAGCAAATGACAGCTCCAACACCATCCTTATCGTTCTCGCGGTAGTAGGCGGCGTTGCGATCGTAGGTGTCGTCGTAGTCCTTATCTTCTCCATGGTCGGAGGCAAGAAGGAAGACGTCAAGACAGGTGACTAGCCCAAGAAAGTCAAGCCTTCCCATGAGCCCATCGACGATCCTGAAGAGTCGGAAGATCCCTCAGACGAAGAGTAAGCCCATATAAGACTTTACACAGAACCCGCCGGCAGCCCCAAAGCCCCGGCGGTTCTTATTTTATTTACTAAAAGGCGCCGTCATGATAGAATTCTAAGGTTATAGTGCCGTTATTGCGGTTATATTTAGGAGCGACTATGGAAATCACAACAGACCTCGTAAAGTATCTTGAGGCGCTGGGCAGGATAGAGCTCAGTGAGGCAGATGAGGAAGT
>R26__coassemble_225_pt1 | contig 37689 bp, 30 predicted proteins | sample R26__metabat2_low_PE_020 | metagenome-assembled genome bin R26
ACCTGACTGCGCCCACATACAGCTCAGACGACGAGATAATCAAGAAGATTGGCGGAAATATCGATGATCTGGCCGGATTCGGAGGCGCTGATACCAAGATAGACGGCATGCAGTACACGATAGATTCGGTCACGGAGAAGAGCCTTATCGTCGTTATTCCCTCAAATGCCGATGAATCAGCCAAGAATACTGTATACTCATTGGGTTACTATGCTGCCTCCAAGGGGATAACCATGACCGTTGAAGAATACGGCACAAGCATGAAATATGCGTAATGACGGTACTTTTTTGGAAATTCCTTTTTATTGTATTAAAATACTAAATGCGTTAATATATTACGGTTATAACGGAGGTATATTGAGTGAAACACAATAATCAGGTAAGACGACCCGAACTTGCGAATTCAGCAATCCTTACGGACAAGAATTCGGCAATGTCGATCGGTGATACCTTGAGGAAGGCAAAGAAGGATCTCTTTTTCAGCAGATGCCTTATCGCTATCCTCGTTGTGCTTCTCATTACTACCGCCGCTGTATTGATCTATCTCGGATACGCTCAATTGCTGTTTAACTATGTCAGCAATGCAGTGAACTGATAGGGTTTTGCTGGGGTGATATGATGATCGACAAGAATGATGCTCCGTCTTTCAGTGAAGAAGAGATCGCGGAATTAACGGATCTGTACGAAGCCATTCTGACGATGAATACTGCTGAAGAGATGAATAAGTTCTTCAGGGATCTGTGTTCCGTCAACGAACTTCATTCCTTCCTTCACAGATGGCAGATAGTCAGAAGGATAGAGCAGAACAAAAGTTACGAAGAGATAATCAAGGAATTGTCTCCCAAGGAGTCCGATGACTCTGCAAGTGATGCGGATAACTCCGAAGAGGGCGGCAAGCGCAGATCCGGAAGGACAAAGGGCAAATCAAGGGCAAGCACCAAGGTCAGCTCGACTACAATATCAAGAGTCAAGAACTGCTATGTCAATCCGGACGGCGGTTACAGAACGGCCTTGGATCGTCTTAAGGCCAATGAAGAGAAGAAAAAGAAAAACATTTAAGGAGTAATATTGATGGGTTTATTTCCGACGCACAGTGAGAAGGAACTTAAGAGGATCAAACCTCTGGTAGACAAGGTTATGGCTCTTGAGGAGAGCTATTCACAGCTTTCCAAGGAAGAGCTCATAGGGAAGACTCAGGAGTTTAAGGACAGACTCGCCGCAGGTGAGACACTTGACGATATCCTGCCTGAAGCATTTGCTACTGTAAGAGAAGCTTCCTTCAGAGTTCTCCACATGAAGCCTTACAGGGTTCAGGTCATCGGCGGTATCATCCTGCATCAGGGAAGAATCGCGGAGATGAGAACGGGTGAAGGTAAGACGCTCGTTGCTACGATGCCTGTATACCTCAATGCTCTTACCGGCAAAGGCGTTCACGTAGTCACGGTAAACGACTACCTCGCTAAGCGTGACTCCGAGTGGATGGGTAAGATCTACCGTTTCCTCGGAATGTCAGTAGGACTTATCATCCACGATATTCACAACCCGCAGAGAAAAGCAATCTACGCCAGCGATATCGTATACGGAACCAACAACGAATTCGGTTTCGACTATCTGCGTGACAACATGGTCATCAGCAAGGAAAGACTTTCTCAGCGTGAACTCAATTATGCCATCGTCGACGAGGTCGACTCGATCCTCATCGATGAGGCGAGAACTCCGCTCATCATTTCCGGACGCGGTGTTGAATCGTCTGACCTTTACGTTAAGGCTGATGCCTTCGTTAAGAATCTTAAGCCTTATGTTGTTGTCGAGACTGACGATAAGGTCGATATGGACGATATCGTTGGTGACTGCGACTATGTTATCGATGAGAAGGCTAAGACTTCCGTGCTTACCGCAAACGGTATTGCCAAGGCGGAGAAGTATTTCGGCATCCAGAACCTCTCTGATCCTGATAACTTCGACCTTCAGCACTATATCAACAATGCTCTGAAGGCAAACGGTAACTTCAAGAAGGATCAACAGTATATCGTTCAGGAAGGCGAGGTCATAATCGTTGACGACTTCACCGGACGTCTCATGCCCGGACGCCGTTACAGCGACGGTCTCCATCAGGCTATCGAGGCAAAGGAAGGCGTTAAGGTCGCAAGCGAGAACAAGACTCTTGCAACCATTACATTCCAGAACTTCTTCAGAATGTATACAAAGCTGTCAGGAATGACAGGTACTGCATATACAGAGGAAGCCGAGTTCAGACAGATCTATAACCTTGACGTTATCCAGATCCCTACGAACAAGCCTGTTCAGAGAGTTGATGATATCGATGCCGTATATAAGACAGAGAATGGTAAGTATTCCGCAGTCCTCAAGGCTGTTAAGGAAGCTTATGAGAAGGGACAGCCTGTACTTGTCGGTACGGTCAACGTAGATAAGTCAGAGCTGTTGTCCAGGATCTTTACCAAGTACGGCATCAAGCACAATGTCCTCAATGCTAAGAACCATATGCGAGAGGCTGAGATCGTTGCCCAGGCAGGACGTAAGGGCGCAGTTACCATTGCGACCAACATGGCAGGTCGTGGTACCGATATCATCCTCGGCGGTAATGCTGAATTCCTTGCCCTTCAGGAGATGAGGAAGCTTGGTTATACTGAAGAACTCATCGATGCATCTACTGCATATAACGAGACTGATGATGAGCTTGTTCTTGAAGCAAGAAAGAGATTCTCAGAGCTCGAGAGTAAGTTCGAGAAGGAACTTGAGCCTGAAGCTGAAGAAGTTAGAAGCCTCGGCGGTCTGTTCATCGTCGGTACTGAGCGTCATGAGTCAAGACGTATCGATAACCAGCTCAAGGGCCGTTCCGGTCGTCAGGGTGACCCCGGAAGATCCAAGTTCTTCCTGTCACTTGAAGACGATCTTCTCAGGATCTTCGGCGGCGATAAGGTTACTGCTATAGCAGACAGCTTCGGTCTTGATGATACTATGGAGATCTCCACAAGGACCATCGGCAAGCTCATCGACAGCTCACAGAAGAAGCTCGAGGCAATGCATTTCGGTGCCAGAAAGAACGTCCTTGAATACGACGACGTTAACAATATCCAGAGAACGATCACATATGAACAGCGAAGAAGGATCATCGACGGCGAAGACGTTCATAACATCTTCCTTGGTATGATCGATAAGGTTGCAGAGCGTCTTGTTGATGATTTCGCGCTCGACGGCAACATCTCCAGCTCTGAAAGATATGCTCTCGGCATGAAGCTCGAAGAAGTGTTCGGTGAACTGCCCACAGTCCTTGATGTTAAGGATGATTCAAAAGAGATCGGTTCTTCTGACGATGTAGCCGAGGCTCTTGCAGAAGATGCAAAGTCTGCTCTTGCTGCTAAGGAAGAGGAGATTACCACAGAGATATTCCGTCAGGCTGAGAGACAGATCCTTCTCAGGACTGTTGACCTCAAGTGGATGGATCATATCGATGCACTGGATCAGCTCTCTCAGTCGATCAGAATGAGAAGCGTAGGTCAGCACGACCCTGTAGTTGAATATAAGCTCGAAGGTTCTGCAATGTTCGAAGAGATGAATGAGGCTATCCAGAATGATGCAGTCAAGTTCATCATGAGAGCTAACTTCTCACAGGATAAGCAGGTTCAGGCAAAAGAGACGGTAAAGGCTACGAGCGAGTCTCACGCCAGCGTTACTCCTATGTCGGCAGCTAAGCCGATCCAGGGCTCTGCAGGCAATGATAAGCCGTCACAGCCTGCCAAGAGAGATGCTTCCAAGGTGGGAAGGAACGATCCGTGCCCCTGCGGTTCCGGTAAGAAGTATAAGGATTGCTGCGGAAAGAGATGATTTATGATCACTAATGCTGCTGATTATCTTAAGAAAGTAGACGGTGCCTGCGATTATATAAGGCAGAATCTCGGCGGATGCGAAGTGCCGAAGATCTGTATAGTCTTAGGTTCGGGACTCGGCCCTCTGGCTGATCTCTGCGATGAGTCGGGTGAGATCGATTATTCGGATATCCCCGGTTTCCCTGCATCTACAGCTCCCGGTCACGCCGGCAAACTGATAATCGGAGAGCTCTCAGGCAAACTGGTCTTCATGATGAAGGGAAGATTCCATTATTACGAAGGCTATGAACCTGAAGATATCACTTTCTATGTAAGAGTTATGGGCAGACTGGGTGTTAAGACACTTGTGCTCACCAATGCTGCCGGCGGTATAGGTGAGGATTTTGTTCCTCCTGAATTCATCTCGATCGAGGATCACATCTCGTTCCTGGCGGCACCGCCTCTCAGAGGTCCCAACATAGATGAATTCGGTCCCAGATTCCCTGACCAGAGTTATGTGTATGACAGAGAATACCTGGATATTATGGCTTCTTGTGCTGATAAACTCGGCATTAAGATAAGAAGAGGAGTATACGCATATACCAAGGGCCCCCAGTATGAGACACCCGCTGAGATACGTGCTCTGAGGAGCCTTGGTGCAATCTGTGTCGGCATGTCCACTGTGCCTGAAGCCATTGTTGCTAGTCACATGGGAATGCGCGTAGCGGCTCTTTCCTGCGTAACTAATATGGCTGCCGGCATCACGACTGCGAAGCTGTCCGGTGAGGAAGTTATTGAAGTTGCGGGACAGGCTTCCGAGAGAATGTGTTCATTAGTGTCAAACTTCATAAAAGTATTATAAGGAGTTCATTATGTCAGTACCCGATTATGATGTGAAAGATCTGAGCCTTGCACCTTACGGTATGGAGAAGATTGAATGGGCTTACCGCAATATGCCAGTTCTTCGTGCCATCGAGAAGGAACTCATTGATGAGCAGCCTTTCAAAGGTCTTAAGATTTCTGTCTCTGTACATGTCGAGGCTAAGACGGCATGCCTGGCAAGAGCACTTGCCAGAGGCGGAGCTGATGTCGCACTGACAGGATGTAACCCTCTTTCCACCCAGGATGATGTCGCTGCAGCCCTGGCCAGCACCGGAATGCATGTCTACACGATCCATGGTGATAATGACGAGCAGTATATCAACCATCTCAAGATGGCTCTTGATTTCGGACCTGACATCGTAATCGATGACGGCGGAGATTTTGCAATGCTCCTGCACTCTGATCTTAAGGATCTTGCTCCTAATATCATGGGCGGATGCGAAGAGACTACTACAGGTGTTCACCGTCTTGAGATCCTTAAGAAGCAGAATAAGCTCTCATATCCCGTAATTGCTGTTAATGATGCAAGATGTAAGCACCTGTTTGATAACCGCTTTGGAACCGGTCAGTCCGTATGGACAGCCATCATGGCTACTACAAACCTCGTGGTAGCAGGTAAGACAGTTGTTGTTGCCGGATATGGTATGTGCGGCAGAGGCGTTGCGATGAGAGCAAAGGGACTCGGAGCTAAGGTTATCGTAACTGAAGTCGATCCCGTCAAGGCATGCGAAGCTCTCATGGAAGGCTACAGTGTAATGACCATGGATGAGGCTGCTCCTCTCGGTGATTTCTTCGTAACTGTCACAGGTTGTAAGGATGTTATCGTAGGCCGCCACTTCAATATGATGAAGGACGGTGCCGTATGCTGCAATGCTGGACACTTCGACTGCGAAGTCAACGTTAAACAGCTCTCCGAGCTTGCCGTATCTTCGAAGGAACTCCGTAACAACATAATCGGTTATGAGCTTTCCAACGGAAATACCATCTGCGTCATCGCAGAAGGAAGGCTCGTTAATCTTGCATCGGGTGACGGTCACCCTGTCGAGATCATGGACATGAGCTTTGCTCTTCAGGCACAGTCTGCCAGATATATTGCTTCTCAGAAGGAGAGACTCCCGATCGATGTCTATCAGACCCCCGAGGTCATTGATAACAGAGTTGCCGAGATCTTGCTCGAGACAAAGAAGCTGAACTACGACAGACTTACCGAGGAACAGTACAGGTATATCAATTCCTGGGATTTCTAAGTAATGAATTACAGCCTGGATTATCCGGATATCTCAGTATATGAGATGTTAGCAAATAGTGCATCGAAGTATCCTTCGTACACTGCGGTTAATTACTACGGCAATAAGATCTCATACCAAGATTTAGTATCCGAGACTGACAAATGTGCAGCCGCGCTCAAATCTGCCGGATGCGGTCAGGGCGATCATGTGGCAGTGATCCTTCCGAACCTGCCGCAGGCCGTCATGCTGTTCTATGCATGCAGCAGGATCGGAGCCATATGCGATATGATCCATCCTCTCTCGGCTGTAAATGAACTTAAGACATATATCGAATCATCCGATGCAAAGTACATCTTTGCTTTTGAAGATGTGCTTTCCAATCTGGCGTTCCTTGCAGATTCTAACAGGAAGATCTGTTCCGTAAGCGCCAGCGACTATCTCCCGTCTCTTGCAAGGATAGGGTTCAGGTTACAGTCCAGACATGACAAAGCTGCCGGATCCTATGAAGGTTTCAAAACCTTCATCTCATCAGGTGAGAAAGACCTTGATATCCTTTCCGGTGTTGCTTATACAGACCAGGATGAACCCTGTGCAATGCTCTATACAGGCGGAACTACGGGCAAGAACAAGGGTGTTCTTCTTACTTCCCGTAACTTCAACTATACGGCCATAGAAGCCATCGACAGCTGTGCATGCCTGCTCCCGGGAGATAAGCTCCTGGCGGTATTGCCGGTCTTCCACGGATTCGGCCTCGGCGTTGGTGTACATACGGTCATGGCTTACGGCGGCACATCGGTACTTCTTCCGATCTTCAAGCTTAAGCGTTTCCTCAAGCTTATCGAGAAGTATAAGCCAGAGGTCATAGCGGGCGTACCTGCAATCTACGGTGCGATGATAGCCAACGATATGGATGTCGATATGAGCTTTGTAAAGCTCGTGATATCAGGCGGTGACAGGCTGCCTCCCGAGATGCAGAGAGATTTTAATGCGCTGCTCAGGAGGCACGGCTCCAAGGCTGTCATCAGACAGGGCTACGGTCTTACGGAATGTCTGTCCGGTGTCTGCCTTATGCCGCCGGGATGCACTAAGGAGAACTGTCTCGGACTGCCGTATAAAGACAACGATATCATGATCGTTGATCCTGATACTGATGAATCCTGCGAGCCCGGAGCCAAGGGCGAGATAATCATCAGCGGTCCTTCTGTCATGAAGGGGTATTTTGCTGAGAGTGAAGAGACCGATGCTGCGCTTAAGGTGAGGTCTGACGGCAGAATATGGCTTTATACCGGTGATGCAGGACATAAGGATGAGGAAGGGTATGTTTTCTTTGATGCCCGCATCAAAAGAATGATCGTGTCTAACGGCTATAATATTTACCCGTCTGTCATAGAGGACCTTATCTGCTCGGTAGAAGGCGTCAGAGAGTGCGCCGTGGCGGGCGTTCCCGATGAATTAAGGGGAGAGATATGCAAGGCCTTTATCGTATATGATAGTGTCAGCGAGGATGCAAATACCGAAGTGTTAAAGCAGGTCAAGGACAAGCTTTCCGCAAATGTCTCCAAATTTGCCCTCCCGAAAGCATATATCACCATGGAGAGCCTTCCCAGGACCGCTCTGGGCAAGATCGATCATGAGACTCTCGCCAATAAGGGCAGATAATTGTAAACTTGCCCGTCTGAGCGTTCGACTCTATAATATACAAGTAATAAAAATGAGGCGTTAAGCCAAGGAGTTAGAATAAATGGCACTTAGAAATCTGGTACTTGAGGGAGATCCGCTCCTTCGTAAAAAATCCAGGCCCGTAGATGAGATCACCCCGAGAATAATCAAGCTGCTTGATGACATGGCTGATACCATGTACTACGATAACCGCGGAGTTGGCATCGCAGCACCTCAGGTAGGCGTTCTGCGCAGGGTGTTTATCGTTGATGTCGGTGACGATAACGGACTCATCGAATTCATCAATCCCGAGATCGTGGAGAAATCCGGTTCGCAGGTTGGCAACGAAGGCTGCCTGTCTGTTCCCGGTAAGACCTGCGAGGTCGATCGCCCCAATCACGTCGTAGCCAAGGCCCTGAACCGCGACGGTGAAGAGTTTACCATCGAAGCGACAGGTCTTCTTGCGCGCTGCATCTGCCATGAATACGATCATCTCGAAGGTATTCTCTTCATCGACAGATCAGTAGACGGTAAGGTATATAACACAGAAGAGGAGTAATCTCTTGTCTGACAGATCAGATCTCAGAATAATCTTTATGGGTACGCCGGATTTCGCATCCGTGTGTATGGATTCGCTTGTTAAGGGCGGTTACAATGTCGTGCTTGCTGTATGCCAGCCCGATAAGCCTGTAGGAAGAAAGCATGTACTTACACATCCGCCTGTTAAGGTGCTGGCTCAGGAACTCGGAATAGAGTGCTATCAGCCTACTACTTTAAGGACTGAAGAAGCATACGATACGCTCAATGCTGTTGGTGCTGACCTGATCGTTACTGCAGCTTACGGCAAGATCCTTCCTCAGAATGTATTGGATATCCCCAAGTACGGCTGTCTTAACTGTCACGGCAGTCTTCTTCCTGCGAGAAGAGGCTCTGCGCCTGTTCAGAGAGCCATTCTTGAAGGCGATAAGGTTACAGGCGTAACCATAATGAAGATGGATGCCGGAATGGATACCGGCGATATCCTCAAGACTGTCGAAGTTCCGATCGATCCAGATATCCATACTGACGAACTGATGATGGAGCTTGCGCATAAGGGCGCAGAACTCCTCATCTCAATGATAGATGACTATGTAGCAGGCAGGATCACACCTGTTCCTCAGGATGAGTCCAAGGCTACTCTTTGTCCGCCTATCGCTCCCGAAGAAGGACATTTCGAGTGGACCGATAAGGCAGAAGACATCCATAACCGTGTACGCGCCCTGAGCTCCTGGCCGGGTGCGAGCACCGTCTGCGGCGGTAAGAAGCTTAAGATCTACGATTCGAATGTCATGCCTGATGAGGGGTATGTCGAAGGCCCTGCAGGCACTGTCGTAGTTGCCCATAAGTCTGATCTTATCGTGAGGTGCGGCGAAGGCTGTCTTAAGATCAATTCACTGCAGTCAGAAGGCGGCAAGAGACTTGCTGCTGCAGACTGCGCACATAACTATAAGGTCGGGCAGCCTATTTGAGGTCAAATATGAGTTCTGAAGTAAGATATAAGAAGAAGGACATAACTAACCTTATCGAGAGCGGTAACGAGAGAGAACTGTGTTTCCTCATGCTCTATCAGGTATATGAGGAGGGGGCTTTCTCCAACCTTGTTATCAAGAAGGCTGATAAGATCGCTTCTTCCATGGGTAAGAACCTGAGCTTCGTAAGAGCCATGCTCTACGGAACTCTTACTTATTCATTTGCAATAGATTTTTTCGTAAGACACATTACCAAAGAAGCTCCGGAAGATATGGATCCGGTATCCAGGACGATCATCAGGATGTCAGTCTGGCAGCTTCAGTTCGGCAATGATATCCCTGATTATGCCGTTTGCGATTCCGCAGTAGAGATCGCTAAGAAATACAACGGCAAGGCTTCAGGCTTCGTCAATGCGGTGCTCCGCAAGTACTGTAAGGCACCTGAGGCAAAGAAGTACCTTGATCAGTACAAACCCGGTATAAGGGTATCCCTTAAGCCTGAGATATACGGTGTGCTGAAGAAAGACTTCGGTAAGCAGAGAGCCTTCGAGATAGGGCAGGCGTTCCTTGATCCGATCAAGACAAAAGTCAGGTTCAACCCTTCGAAAATATCTCAGGATGAGCTCATCGAGAGCCTTGCCAAGGACGGCTTTGGCGCAGTACACGGCAATTTCATGCCTAACTGTGTAGCCATTGACGGCGGAGTAAGGGGTATAGAGCAGACTGACGCCTTTATAAAGTACGGAGCATTCATTCAGGGTGAGTCTGCCATGCTCGCTTCGGTCATAGCAGATCCTCAGGAATGTGATAAGATACTGGACTGCTGCGCTGCTCCGGGCGGCAAGACCACGCATATGGCAGAACTCTGCGGCGGCAACTGTGAGATTACATCCCTTGATATCAATGAGTCCCGTACGGAGCTTATCAAGGAGAATTGTGCAAGGCTCGGCCTCGACTGCGTTACCGTCAAATGCCAGGATGCTTCCAAGATCGCCAAGGATAAGGATGCTCGTAAGTCTTACGATCTCGTTCTGTGTGATGTTCCCTGCAGCGGTTTGGGTCTCATAGGCAAGAAGCCGGATATTAGGCAGAAGATCACATATGATGACATAGAAGCTTTGATATCTGTTCAGGCCGAGATCCTCGAGCAGGCCTCCAAGATGGTCCGTCCGGGCGGTACGCTTGTCTACTGTACTTGTACTTTGAACAGCGGCGAGAACGGAGAACAGGTGGACAGCTTCCTTGAGAAACACAAGAATTTCCACACGGTTCCCATCAAGTCATATCTGCCGTCTTCTCTGGTGATCGATGAGAGAAGAGAAGAAGAACTGGCAGAGGGAAGGATAACTATGTTCCCTGATACGGACGGATGCGAGGGCTTCTTCATCTGCAGGATGGAACGTGATAAGAAGGATAAGGATTAAGTGGCTGATAAGTTTTGTCTCGATCTGACGATGGATGAACTTAAGACATGGTGCGATACGCAGCATGTTCCGTCTTTCAGAGCAAAACAGATCTACAAATGGCTGTCTTCGGGAGTCATAGATACGTCCGAGATGACGAATATCCCCAAGGACTTAAGAGCAAAGCTCGAAGAAGATTTTATCTTTAACGGCATGACTGTTATCAACGAGTTCGTCTCTCAGATAGACGGTACGGTCAAGCTCGTATACAGGCTCTATGACGGCAACGTGATAGAGACCGTCATCATGCGGTATAAGACCGGTCTTTCCATATGCATCTCCTCACAGGCGGGATGCAAGATGGGCTGCACCTTCTGCGCATCAGCCAAGCTGGGATTCGGAAGATCCCTGACGTCAGGAGAGATGCTGGCCCAGGTACTGCTGTCGCAGAAGCACGTCGGTGAGCGTATACACAGCGTAGTCGTTATGGGTATAGGCGAACCATTCGATAACTTTGATAACACAATAGGATTCATTAAGCTCGCGACTGACAGTGAGGGCCTGAACCTCGGAGCGAGACATATTACGGTATCAACATGCGGTCTTATCGATAAGATAGACGAGTTCACGGCATTGGATCTTCAGGTCAATCTCGCGATATCTCTTCACGCACCGGACGATGCGTTAAGGAAAGAGCTTATGCCTATCGCAAGAAGTTATGCTCTTCCTGATCTTATTGCTGCATGCAGAAGATATACCGAGACCACACACAGAAGGATAACGTTTGAGTACAGCCTTTTCGCCGGGAAGAATGATTCCGAAGCACATGCCAAGGCCCTTGCAAAGCTCATTTCAGGCATGCTGTGCAATGTAAACCTCATTGCCGCGAACGAGTTCCCGGGTTCCGATTACAGGAGAAGCTCGAAGGACTATGTCAGAAGGTTCCAGCAGACACTTGAAGCGGCCGGCATCAATGCGACTCTGAGACGCGAGATGGGAACTGACATCATGGCGGCCTGCGGACAGCTCAGAAGAAGCGTAGAGGAAGGTAGATCATGATCTGCTGCGGTTTGTCCGACAAGGGACCGGTAAGGGAGAAGAACGAAGACTGTCTCGGATACGAGAAGATCGGTGATTATATGTGCATGGTCGTGGCAGACGGTCTCGGAGGCGAAGTCTGCGGTGAGATCGCGAGCAGCATTGCGGTAGAGACAGTCTTGTCTGAGCTTGGTAAGTCACTCCCGATATGTAAGGACGAGGATATAGGGGATCTCCTTACTTCGATATTCAATAAGGCAAACGTGAAGATCCTTCTCGATTGCGCAGAACACAGGGAGAGGATCGGCATGTGTACGACTCTTACGGCTGCGCTTGTCAAAGACCGGACGCTGACAATAGCTCACATCGGGGATACCAGATGCTATCTATGCCACGGCAAGGAGGTAAGAAGGCTAACCCAGGACCATAACCAGGCTGCCGAACTCGTAAGGAAAGGAAGCATAACGGGGGAGGAGGCCAAAGTTCACCCGGGACGCAACCGCCTCGTGAAGGTCCTCGGCGAAAATCAATTTTTACATCCGGACATTTATAGTTATAATATAATTTATGGCGATTTGGTGGTCCTGTGTTCTGACGGGCTTTATGCCTTCCTGAACAAAGAGGATTGGGCCTCCGCATTGCGCGACAGATCGGACTTATCTGCGGTCTGTCAGAGACTGATAGATTCAGCAAGCTCCAACCGGAGCACCGACAATATGACTGTTTTGATTGGAAACACAAGTCTTAAAGCATAAAGACGGGAGTTAGGAAAGAATGGCAAATCAGGCACATGGCCCCGAGGGCATGGTATTTGCGAATAAATACAGGATCGTCCGCCTCATCGGAAGCGGCGGTATGGCAAATGTCTATCTCGGCATAGATATGGAGACCGGCAGCAATGTCGCCATCAAGATATTGAAGCCCGAGTTCTCATCCGACGAGGATTTTATCAGAAGATTCGATACGGAGGCTAAGGCCGTATCTTCGCTTAAGCAGAACAACATCGTTAAGGTCTTCGGCGTAGGTCACGAAGGCACATTCCGCTATATCGTTCAGGAATATGTTGACGGTATCACGGTTAAGGATCTCATCAATCAGAACGGCCACCTCGACTGGAAGCATGCGGTACCTATCGTTATCCAGATCGGTATGGCTCTCGATTATGCACATTCCAACGGCATCGTCCACAGGGACATCAAGCCGCAGAACATTCTTATCACAAGGGATAAGATCGCGAAAATAACCGACTTCGGTATTGCACGTGCCGCATCGAGCACTACGATTACCATGACGGGCGGCGCCATGGGTTCCGTTCATTATTTCTCTCCCGAACAGGCAAGAGGAAGCAATGTCGGTCCTCAGTCAGATATCTATTCTCTCGGTGTAACTCTCTTTGAGATGGTTACGGGAAGAGTTCCCTTTGACGGTGAGTCTAATGTGGCCATTGCCGTCAAGCATCTCCAGGAGACACCTCCGGTAGCATCATCCATCATGCCGGGAATCCCCGCAGGCCTTGATGCCATCATCAACAAGTGCATGCAGAAGTCACCCGAGAAGCGCTATACGACAATGCGCCAGATGGTTACAGAGCTCGATTCGCTCCTTGTAGATCCTAACGGTGTATACGGTGTTATCTCCAACACACCGGTAGCCGAGCCTACCGAGACCAATATCTCGTTCAGACAGGAACCCAGCTATGATAAGATCAGTGAGATCGAGAAGAGTGCTGAGTCGAGAAGACTTTCAAGGCTCAGGGACAATATCCTTCTCATTCTCATCATCGTTGCGATCATTGGTGTTCTCGTAGCACTTGGTTCGCTTGTCATCAATGCTGTACAGAACAATACGACCATCACCGAGAATATGGATTATGTTGTCGGCAACTATGTCGGCATGACAATAGAAGAAGTAACCAAGGAACTTGATGCCAACGGGGTCAAGTATGAGATCAAGTATGAAGAGTCCGAAGACAAGAATCCCGGAATCGTTCTTTCACAGAGCATTGCCGAGGGTGTAACGATCTCCAAGGACAGCACTCTGAGTACGATCCTTCTTACCGTATCTTCAGCATCAGATTCGATCATATTGTCAGATTATTCGACTATGAACTATCAGGATGCCTATACAGCTCTCTCTAATCTGGGACTCAATGTATCTCTGAGATCAGAGTCATCAGAAGAAGTTGAACCCGGTCTCGTAATCAGGACCGAGCCTGAAGCAGGCGCTCAGGTTGCTCCCGGCGATTCAATCGTAATCATCTATGCAACGGAGCCTACTAGCAGCATCGTTCCTGACGTAGCCGGAATGACCGTTGAAGCGGCAGCACCCATATTTGAGGAAGCAAGCCTTAACTACAGCTTCAACTGCAGCCCTGAAGTCATGGCTCTCCCTGACTCACAGAAGGTCATCATGTATTCTGATCCTGTTCCTGGTACTTCAGTAGCAAGGAATTCAACGATCCTTCTGTATATCGGAACACAGGAAGACTATAACAACGGCGGTACGCCGACTCCGACGCCTCCGCAGGCTAATGTAACCGTAAATACTAACGGCAACGGATCGGTATCCGGTGCAGGTCAGTATGACCAGGGTACTCAGGTAACACTTACTGCAACTCCTTCCGAAGGATACCAGTTCGATTACTGGACAGACGGCTTCGGCAATACTGTTGCTTACTCGAATACTTATACATTCATAGCGCAGGCAGGTGATACGACTTATACGGCTGTATTCAAGGCGGCCCCTACGCCTACTCCTACGCCGACACCTTCACCTACGCCTTCACCTACGCCTTCACCTACGCCGATTCCGCAGCCTGATCCTAATCAGCCTGACCCGAATAACCCGAATCCGAACCCGGATCCGAATGCCGGTCAGCAACAGCAGGGCTTCTGATATAGTTATACTGTGTCTGAGGTAGTTCAAGGAGTAATCACAAAGGGCGTCGGGGGCGCATACAGCGTCTGTATCGACGGCGGTAAGACCAGAGTAGCCTGTCAGATCAGAGGCGGACTCCGTCTGGGAAATATCGTTCCACAGGCAGGAGACCGTGTGACTATCGAACCTTCAGGAGATCCTGATCTTCCGTATGTAATAACGAAGATCCTTCCTAGGAAGAATAATCTCGTAAGGCCTCCCGTTGCAAATGTGGATTACCTAATCCTCACGTTCTCTGTGACGGATCCCGAGCCGGATCTCAAGCTTCTTGATAAGTTGCTTATCATATGTGCCAACCTTGATATCACGCCTTTGATCGTTTTTACCAAGGAAGATCTTGGCAGGGAGGCTGCTGCCAAGTATATGGAAGAATATTCCGCGTGCGGTTATCAGGTGCTTGTATCTTCCAAGGACAGTCCAGTTACCGCTGAGGCATTGGAGAGCATCACGGGAAGCGGAATCGCTGCTTTTGCGGGTCCTTCCGGCGTCGGTAAGAGTACTCTGTGCAACAGGATAATCGGTAAGGAGCACATGGAGGTCGGAAGTATCTCTAAGAAGCTCAAGCGCGGAAGGCATACGACAAGACATGTAGAGCTGTTCGACTTCGGAGAAGGATTCATTACCGATACTCCCGGATTCACATCGCTGTCACTACTTCAGCTTGGTATCGGTTATAAAGAGGTGCCGGCGGGTTATCCTGAGATCTATAAGTTTACGGGAAAATGCAGGTATGACGACTGCAGGCACATAAAAGAAGAAGGTTGTGTTGTAAGAGGTGCACTTTCGCTGGGACAAATCGGCGAAGAGCGGTATAATCGTTACCGCGAGTTCAGCGAAGAGTTATATAATGAACGTAACAATTACAAGCGGAGGAAAGCCTGATGGCGGATTTTGAGTTGGCACCGTCGCTTTTGGCGGCGGATTTTGGATATTTGATGAGAGATATAGATGCTGTGGCAGGCAGTGTTAAGTATCTGCATTTCGACGTGATGGACGGTCATTATGTTGAGAATATCTCTTTCGGACTTCCGGTCATAAAATCCATCCGTAAATATACAGACCTTAAGTTCTATACACACCTCATGATCACCAACCCCGGCAAGTATGCCAAGGCATTTGCCGATGCGGGTTCTGATATAATCACATTCCACGTTGAGTGTTCAGATGACCCGATGGCGCTGATCGATGAGATCCATTCATACGGATGTGAGGCAGGAGTTGCCATCCATCCGGACACGCCGATCGAGAAGATACTTCCTTTTGCAGACAAGTGCGAACTGCTGCTCGTCATGACAGTAAGACCCGGATTCGGCGGACAGGACTTCATGCCGGAGTCATTGGACAGGATTGCCGCAGTCCGCAAGGCACTCGATGAGGCTGGTTCCAAGGCGTGGCTCTCAGTGGACGGCGGCATCAACGCAGACACCATCAAGACTGTATACGATGCCGGCGCAAGGCTGTTTGTCACGGGAAGCGCTGTTTTCGCGAAAGAGGATCCGGGCAAGGCCTGCTCGGAACTTACCGCATGCGTTACAGCATAATAACCGGCGGTCCGATCAGTGACGAAGCGATAAAAGCTGTCCCGGCAGACCATATTATCTGCGCTGACGGCGGCACTGATTTTGCCCGTAGACATTCCGTTGTTCCTGAAGTAGTAGTCGGAGATCTGGATTCCATTACCGAAGAAGGCCTGTCCTATATAAAGGAACACGGTATCCCTGTAGAGAAGTTTCAGATAGAGAAGGACTGGACCGATACGGAGATCGCTTTGAACCGTATCCCTTCCGGTTCAGAGATAACAGTTATCTGTCCTCTCGGCGGTAGCGGAAGACTCGATCATATTATCGGAAATATTCAGCTTGCGGCAGGTTTTGCATCTAAGTATAAGAGGATAATACTGACTGACGGTATTACGAGTGTTTACCTTATGAGCGGTAAAGACAGCATTTCTGTGGATCTTACTGCATACAGAGTAAAGCTTGCGGTATCACTTGTCCCGCTCAGTTTTGTCTCGGCCGTGCATGATGTTACCACCTCAGGTCTCTATTACAGTCTTAACGGCGGGGAGTTGATCGCAGGAAAGACTTATTCATTCTGCAACCATCCTGTCGAAGGTGCTTCTGAGTTCTCGGTTTCCATTGGTGACGGTATTCTTGCCGTTATCGTAACTGAAGACGCCTGAGGCCTTATATTTGTTGGCTTACGGGTTATTTGAGCGCCTGAGATTTGGTTTTTTACCCCCTGAAATTGAGACTGTGGCGTATTGAATGAGACTGTAAAACCCAATATCATTAAAATGACGTAACAAAGAACGCATCGGAAATCTCCGGTGCGTTTTTTGTTGCGATTTTTAATTTGAGGAGGCACGAAAATGCTGAGCTATGAAGAGTTTAAGGAGAGAGTCATGAACGAGTTTCTGGATTATCTTCCTGCCAAGTACAAGGATTGCGAACTTAAGATCCATGAGGTACCGAAGGTTAATCAGGTTCTTACAGGGATCGTTGTTGTTCCCAAGAAGAAGAGTAAGAAGGGCGTCATTATGCCGACCTTCTATATGGAGAGACTGTATGAACAGTACAAGGAGACCGGGAACTTCGAGAACATGATGACAAAGCAGGCTATCTATCTGGAGCGCTCCGCCCGGTATGCTCCCAAGGAACTGTGCGGTACCAAGTTAGAGGATTTCGTGGATAAGATAGTGTTCCAGCTCGTAAATACTATCGATAATCTCGAGCTTATATCGAGATGTCCGCATCGGGACTTTGAAGATCTTAGCATTATCTACCGCGTGATCACTTCCAAATGTGAAGACGGCATATCGGGATTCCTGATCACAAACGATGTCGCTGAATCGGTGAACTGGTCTGAAGAATTCCTGTACGATACGGCGTTCAAGAATACCCGCAAGATGTTCCCGTTCACGCATATGAGGATCGAGGACATGATGATGAAGATCATCGGCAGCAATACAGAAGCAGGGGTCACGGAGTTCTTCCCGGATTACGAGAAGATGCCTTCGGAAGACTGCGTGTATGTGATCACCAACAAATCACAGTTCTACGGTTCTTCCGCACTTATCTATCCGGATGTGTTGGGCCGGGTGGCAGATAAGATCGGGACAGATTGCTATGTGCTGCCGTCTTCTCTTCATGAGGTCATCATGCTGTCGGCAAAGTCTTATTCGGACAAGTCAAAACTCGCGAACATCGTCTGCGGCACAAATGCCAAACATGTCAGCTCTGAAGAGAAACTGTCAGACAGTCTGTATTTCTACGATATCAAGAACAGGAATGTAAAAAGGATAGCTGTTGATGATGCTGTTGCATCGTAAACGGCATTTATAAGAAAGGAGTTTATATGAATAAGATCAGCAACAGGATCAAAGCAGGATCGATCTTCCTCTCGGTAGTGATGCTGTTTTGGTTTATTGGGATAAATACCGTTAATGCGGCTACGGAATATACGCCGCTGGTACATAAGGATGACTATGATTTTACGGTAAATTCGGGAGCGATCGAAGAATGGTTTACAGTATCTCCTGATGATGTTGTATCTTCAGTGCTGTCAGTTGCTTCAAGTTACGATGGTACTCCGTATTCGACCATGGACTGTGCCCAATATGTGGCAAAGGTCCTTCTTGATGCCGGAAGCATCTCGTTCAATAACTATCTGGCCTGTGACGGTAATATGCAGGTCGCGGAGTTCCTCAAGCTGTTCGCAGGAGAGATCCCGACGGGAATAGACGGCAAGGACTGCTGCCCGGTATACGGTACCACGGTCATATATGCGGAAGGAATGACATCACAGGCTATTAATGAATGGTGTGCAAATAACTGTCAGCCTGCGGATATTCTCGTCTTCTACGGCGAAGACGGAAACGACCTCCATATTGGTATCTTTGCCGGAATGGTAAACGGTGTAGCTTATATGTGGCATTCGGGTTCTTCGCATGGTGTCTGCGAGCTGCCGGTCAGTTACCTGATAGGATCCGGTAAGGCCGGTCATACGATAACTTATCTTCAGAGCTTCAGGATGAAGTCAGACAGCAAGGCTTATACTACGCTTTGGATAAACAAGGTTACCGGAGACGGAACTTACATGGGCGGTGCTGTATACGGCGTCTACTCTGATCCCGGTCTTACCAATGAGTTATCACAGTTGATAGACGATAACTATAACGGTACTCTGTCAACGCCTTATGAACTCGCAAAAGACGGTTCTGATTTTGTCGGGACATTCTATATCAAGGAGAAGGTTGCACCGACATTGCTGCTGACATCAACAGGAGATATAGATCTGACCTGTGGGGAAGGCAGCCTTCCCGGTGTTTATGACTATATGGATGATAACGTGTATAAGGTCGATATGCGTATCACAGGAGTCAACGGTTCGACCGGTACTATGAACTACAGCGTCACAAAGATAACGGGAGGTTCTGAAGAAGTCCTGTATTCTGAGACGGTTAATGATTATCCGTTATCAGGGGCAGTGATATACGTCAGCAATGACCCTGCTTCAAAGTCTGACATGGCAGATACGCTTTCTCTCGAACTTGCGAAAACGACCAACACATCATTTGACGTCACTTCTACCGTGTTTACTCTTAAAAGTTCCGGCAATACGGTTGCCACATATTCATATGAGAACGGTAACTGGGTATGGAAGAATAAGGACGGTGACAAATGGGGGATTACATCATTCCCATTGAAGGCCAATACATCTTATACGATAGAAGAATCTTTCAGCAGTCAGTATTTTGAATGCTATGACGGGAATAAGATAAGTTATCAGGTCAAAAACACTGAGCCCGGATGGAGCAAGATATCTGATAACACATATGAGATGAGCTTTACCACAGGTCAGCTCGGAGGCTCTAATTACAGCTTCAAGGCGGTAAATGATAATGAAGAAGCATACATAAGTCTTACAAAGCAGGTAGTGGAAACATCCGATACCAAAGACGGATTCAAGTTTGAACTGTGGACGCAGGACGGTACGTTGCTTCTTGCCAAGGGAGTATCAGATACGGAAGGTAAGGTACTGTGGGATAGCGGCTGTGTGACAGGCACAGAGATGCTTATCATACCCGCAGGCCAATACCAGCTTAGAGAACTGGTGCCGGACAATAAGATGTATGGGGGCAGCAAAGCTTCATACACCTATGATGTTCCCGCAGGCTTTACAGTATCAGCTGACGGAAGCTACTGGTATAAGACAATACTTGCTTCTTCAGGGACTTCGGTAGCTCAGGCAGTAAGTAATGACAGATGCCAGGCAAACATCAAGGTGACCAAGATAGCTGAAGACGGGAATGACGAAGGCATTGAGTTCGAACTCTACTATGGAGGTAACGGTGATGAACCGAACTGGAGTTATGAGCTTGTCGATACTGCGGTGACTGATGCGGACGGCAATGCTGTTTTCGAGGAGCTTCCTCTCGGATGGTACAGGGTAAAGGAGATAGTGCCGGATGATTATAAGTGTGTCTGGGTAGGTAATGATTCCTCCGGTTATAAGACGGTTCATCTTACACAGTCAGCGGATAACCAGACTATCGGCATAACGGCTGTCAATGTCATCGATACTCAGATAGTGATAGAGAAGACTGATGCTTGGGACGGCAGCAATATAACACTTTATACGGGTAGCCCGGTAAAGTTCAGGCTGTATGAAGATAAGAATGCCAACGGAAAGCTTGATGAAGACGAGTCCGGAGCTTATGTTGAGATTGCGGACACAGATCTGGACGGTGTTCTGACGGTTAAGGAAGTCGGATCCGGAGCTTATCTGCTCGAGGAGATCCTTTCGCCATACGGATACTATAGGGCAGAAGAACTGATACCTGTAATAATCGATTCGGCATCTAAGGTTACGGTTCAGGTTCCGCAGATTCCGTATGCTGAGAAGATCATCATTCATAAGACTGACTCAGTAACGGGTGAAGCGGTAGAAGGTGCAGGATTCACAGTATATGAAGACTTGAATGAAGACGGTATCCATCAAGAGAATGAACCCGTTGCTAAGACATATGATCAGGCTTCGGGCGCGATGAAGGATGCAACAGTGACGGAGACGGCTCCAGGCAGATACGAATCGGACCTGCTGAGAGCAGGAAGTTATGTCGCGGTAGAAACTGCTCTGCCTTCAGGGTATTTCTACAGCGACGGAAACGGCAAGGCTTCCTCGGAGGCTGATTCATTTGCATTTACTATCGAAGCGGCTGACACATTGGCTGCTGATTTTGAGCAGGGTTCGCAGGAAATCGATGCCGAGAATGTTCCCGGAGGTGTACTGGTATTCAAGGTCAACGATTCAGGCGACATGCTGTCCGGAGCAACATTTGAAGTATACGAGGACAGTTCATGTAAGACTTTGGTTGGTGAGCTTGCTGAAGGTAATACAGGCTGTTATTCATACTACGGGCTTGATGCCGGAACATACTATCTGGCTGAGACAAAGGCGCCTGCAGGTTATATCTGCGATAAGAATGTGTATGAGTTTACAGTAAGTGTTGATGAGAGCACGGCCGTAATTACCAATGCATTTGCTTCAGAGCTTGCTAAGGTTGGCGATTTCTGTGATCCGGCTCCGATATCAGGCACCGTTCTGGTTGATACCTCTTCAGAAGCTATGATGCAGTCGAAGATGCTGTCATACGGAGAAAAAGTCGCACTTACCGATTATGTGGCCTGCGCAGGTCTCAATTCGGGAGAGACGTATAAGCTGACAGGATCACTGGCAGTCAAGAGTACCGGCGAGCTGCTTACGGATGAGAACGGTAATGCTATCACGGCAGAGACTGAATTCACCGCCACATCTTCGTTCATGACAGTAAATGTGGAGTTCACGATAGATACGACTGGTCTGGAAGGTGAGTCCCTGGTTGCATTTGAGATCCTGGAAGACCAGGACGGTAATAAGTATTACCACGAAGATATTGAAGACGGAGCTCAGACACTGACTATGCCCGAGGTTGGCACAAAGGCATCTGACGGGTATACCGGTACATCGGTAATGCTTTGCTCGGATATGGTTACTATCAATGACGAAGTATCTTATAAGGACCTTAAGATCGGAGCCGAATTCAAGATCATTGGTACTCTGATGGACAAGGCGACAGGTACAGCACTTTTGGATGCTGACGGAAAACCTGTCACGGCGGAGAAGACCTTTACAGCTGAGTCTTCCGAATCAAGCATAACGGTCGTGTTCGAGAACGTATACATACCGTATGATGTTGAAGATATAGTAGTGTTCGAGAAGCTCTATACATCTGACGGCGTTCTTCTTGCAGCTCACGAAGATCTTGAAGATAAGTATCAGACTGTTACAAGAGCTACACTGGAGACCAGTGCTTCAGAAGTTACTACCGGCAAAGCCGTAATGATGAATTCAACGGTTACGATAGTAGACAAGGTGGATTATAAGGGTCTCATCCCGGGTACGGAGTACGTCATCGAGGCAACTCTTTATAAGAGTACCGGCGAAGCTGTCACGGCAAACGGACAGCCGATAGTAAGCATGGTGGCTTTTACTCCCGAAGAAAGTGACGGTACACTTGATGTTCCGATGACATTTGATACTGCAGGTCTTAACGAAGGCGAGGTAGTTGTTGTCTTCGAGAGCGTCAGAGATGTAGCAACGGAAGAAGAGATCGAATCCGGACTGCAGGCGGATACCGTCGAAGTAAGCAAACATGCGGATCTTGGGAGTCAGACACAGAGCCTGACGGTCAAGGCACTTCCGGCAACGGGTGAGGCAATGACTCGCCTGGCAGCGATAGGAGCAGCTTCTGCTCTGGCAGGCGGAATGATCGCACTTATGGTAATGATCAGGAATAGGAAAGAGGAAGAATAAATAAGCGGGGCTGCCTCAATATGAGACAGCCCCGTTCCTCCAACAAGAAATCTTGGTTAAAGTTCTGCTTTATGTTCTATGCCGAGTTCTTCGGCAACTGCGAAGAAGGCTTTCCTTGAATTCCTGATCGATGTCTCAGATACGCAGAAGGCAAGTCTGCAGTAACCGGGGCAGGAGAATGCGGCACCGGGTACGATGAGGATGTTCTGCTTCGCGCAGACCTCGGCAAATTCGGCATCGCTTAAGCCCTTGGGTGTATTCATGAAGATATAGAGAGCACCGTTGGGTCTTACGGATTCAAAGCCTGCATCGATGATGTTTGAATAGAGAAGATTCCTTCTGTATTCATAATTGGCAACATCGACCTTGGCGTAGATTGACTTCTCGATGACCTTCTGCCAGATAGCGGGAGCATTGACGCTTCCGAGCGTTCTGTGAGACAGGACGATGGCATTGGTAAGGTCATCATAATCTTCGTTCTTAGGTGAGACGAGCGTGTATCCGATCCTCTCGCCGGGAAGTGAGAGTGACTTGCTCCAGGAGAAGCAGATGATGAGATTATCGATATACTTCAGGGCGCAGGGAACGGTAAGGCCGTCGTATACCAGATCGATGTAAGGCTCATCGGAGATTACATGGATAGTATGATCGCAGGACTTGAGCATATCGTTGAGCTCGATAAGAAGAGACTCGGGATATACAACACCTGACGGATTGTTGGGCGAGTTGATTATGATAGCCTTGGTCTTTGCCGTGATGGCATCCTTGATCCTGCTGATGACGGGCATGAAGTTCTCGTCTGTGGGAACAATAACGGGAACACCGTTGTGGTTCTCGATGTAGCCGTTGTACTCCATGAAGTACGGCGCGAGAACGATGACTTCTTCGCCGTCGTCGAGAAGGGAGTGAAGAACGTCGTTCATGGCGCAGGCAGCACCGACTGTCATGCAGACGGCACCCGGGTCGATGGTAAGACCGGACTCGGCAGAACGCTTCTCGGCTACGATCTTCCTGGTTGATTCATAACCGCTGTTGCTCATATAGCCGTGCATTCCGGGAGTGGGATTCTCCGCAAGCTCCTTAAGGGCATCGGAAACTTCGTGCGGGGGTTCGAGGTCGGGGTTGCCGATCGAGAAGTCGAAGACATTGTCCGCGCCGTAGATGGCCTTAAGACGGTTGCCTTCCTCAAACATTTTGCGGATGGCCGAACCACCCGCAAGCTTAGCTTTGATCTTGGATGAAATCATATTACTGCCTCCTGGGTATTATCCTGTTCTTCAGTCGTCTCTCGAAGAATCTCTCGGTCAGAGGCTTCTCGTAGAAGAATGACTGGAAATGCTTACAGCCGCACTGGATGAGACGCTTGATATCGTCTTCTTCGTGTGCGCCGTCGCAGATTACCGTATATCCTAACTTGTCGGCGAGAGTGATCATGTTCTCGAGTATGATCATTCCGCGTTCGTCATCAGATGTGATTACGTCTCTGTTGATCTTAACGTAGTCGAGCTGTACTTCCTGAAGGAGCCTTAAGGTCGTAAGGCCGGAACCGAAGTTGTCTATCGTGATAAGTATGCCGGTCTCCTTAAGCTTCTCCGTGCACTGCTTGAGGAGCAGGAGCTCGTCTTTATAGTTGGGCTCGTTGAATTCAATACCGATATACTTGTGGTCAATGCCGTAAGAATCAATGACTTTAATTATCTCATCGGCAAGTCCTTCGTTGACGAGGTTGCGGTTCGAGAAGTTGCAGGTAATGGGAACTACTTTCAATCCCTGCTCAAGCCATTCCTTGACCTTGGCACATACGGTATCGAGGACGTAGAAGTCGATCTTGGTCATGAGTCCGGTCTCGGAAGCGGCATTGATGAAGTCCTGAGGCATACAGATATTGCCGTCGTGGATCCACCTAGCCAACGCTTCTGCTGCAAACAGGGTAACATCTTCTTCGACGTCACTTATGACGGGCTGGAAGTATACGAGGAACTTCTTGCTGTCGAGTGCTTCTCTGATGGCATTCGTATATTCCTTGTTCGATAACTTCTCTGAAGCAATATGCCCTTCGAAAACGACATGGTCTTCGCCGGTCTTCCTTGCGGCACTCAACGCCTGCATACAATCCGTGATCAAAGCCATGGCAGCCATGTAAGAGTCCTCATACATAACTGTTCCGGAACGTGCTGCAAGGGTATATACAATGCTCTCATCGCGGAAACGAGCGTTGATCTTGACTCCGTTAAGGAAAGAATTCAGATCATCAAGCCGTTCTTTCCTGAATACCGCTACGAAGTTATCGCCGCCCATATGAGCTACGAACTCGCCGGATTCTTTGTCGGCATAAGCAGACAGCTTATTGCCGAAGTCAGAGAAAGCACTTGAAGCCAGGTTCGAACCGAAGAAATGATTGATCCTGGCGCTGCCCTTGATGTTGACCAGGGCAACGAAGTAGTTGCCGGCAGATCCTTCAGCGATATATCCGTTGAAGATCTTCGCATAATAGTGAAGATTGGGCAGGCCGGTCTCCTGATTATAGTACTTGAGCTTGGTTACTGCCTGCTCGAGATAGCGGTAGGACAGCGTAAAACTGACACTGGTGGAGAAGAGCTTGAACTGAGGCTTAAGATCATCTGAAATACCGGGGAAGAATTTCTTGAAGTAAAACCTGGTAAAACACTTCTTTGCATCAGAATGGTCTTTGGATAATTCATAGTACTCCGACTGATGTTCGTCAGCAGTTACATAGACATTGTTCTGTCTCTCAAGAGTACCGGAAGAATAGATAAGATGCTCGATCCTGCAGCATCCGACGGAATCGGCGATGGATGTAAAAGCTTCGCCTGTAAAATGCTCGCCGTCGAAAGCATCTAATGAGTCAAAGAACCCCTGAATATCGGTTGTGATGCTTTCCATTGAACACTACTCCGTACTTGATTTTACATGTTTATATTAAGGCAGAAATATAACCAATGCAATGAATCTGGGAAATAACAAAAAATACGATAAATCTAAAAAATATGTGATAAGGAGAACCCATGGATATAGATAATCGGACAGAAAGACGTAAGACCGGTGACAGAGGCGAGGAGGCTGTGATCAAGATGCTGTGTGATCAAGGCTATCGCCTGGTGGTAAGGAACTTTGATGTGCACGGGGTAGGAGAGTTGGACTGTGTTTTCGAGAAGGACAGGGAGATATATGTGGTTGAAGTAAGGTCCAGGTGGAATACTGGACCATATCCGACATCGGGAGAGACCGTGAACTATTCGAAGCGGCGGAAGATACAGAGGACTACTTCATATCTCATTGCAAAGTACGGCTGGTACGACAGAAATATAAACTTTTTGATAGGGCAGGTAACGCATAACAGGGCCGGAATGGTACAAAATGTAGAATTTATACCTTTTTAAGAAAGACCAATGAAATTTGATTGCCAAAAAATTGCAAGTTACATATAATTACTACGGCTTTGGGGCAACCCGGCCTGTTCTTTTTGCAAGAACGAAGATTTAAAATTTCATTTTCGAAAGAAGGATTTCTTGATGAAGAGTTATAAGAGCATGTCTTCGGCTGAGCTCGAGTCTGAACTTAATGCGCTGAGACAGCGCTATGAAGATTACAAGGCAATGGGCCTCAAGATCAACATGATGCGCGGTCAGCCTTCACCTGAACAGCTTGATCTGTCGAATCATCTGTTTGACGGTATCGCAGATTCCGGATACAAGGCACAGGACGGCAGTGATGTAAGGAACTACGGCAATCCTGCAGGTCTTGCTGAAGCAAGGAAAGTCTTTGCCGATATCATCGGTACAGAAGCTGATAATCTCTTCCTCGGTAATTCTTCCAGTCTTAATATGATGTTCGATACGCTTATGCGTGCCATGGTCTTCGGTGAGATAGATTCCGACAGACCCTGGTCTCAGATCGAAGGACGTAAGTGGCTTTGCCCTGCGCCCGGATATGACAGACACTTCAGGGTTACTGAGACTCTGGGCTTTGAGCTCATCACCGTTCCCATGACAGAGAACGGTCCTGATATGGATATTGTCGAGAAGCTCGTTGCTGAAGATGATAAGATCCTCGGTATCTGGAATGTTCCCGTATATACCAATCCGGAAGGTGTTGTTTATTCAGAGGAGACTTGCAGACGCATGGCTTCAATGAAGACTGCAGCAAAGGACTTCAGGATCATGTGGGACAATGCATATGTATGCCACCATCTCTTTGATGACGAATCAGAGAGAGGTAAGGTGCCGGATATGCTCAAGCTCTGCGCTGATGCAGGCTATCCGAACCGAGTATATGAATTTGCTTCTTCGTCCAAGGTTACATTTGCAGGTGGCGGACTGTCATGCTTTGCGGCAAACAGCGAGAACCTCGCACGTGCAAAGAAGTATATGGGCGTTCAGTCCATCTGCTCCAATAAGGTTAATCAATATGCTCACGTCAGATTCCTTCCGGACAGCAATGCCGTAAACGAGATCATGAGAAAGCATGCTGCCATCTTAAGACCTAAGTTCAAGACTGTTATCGATATCCTTACAGAGGAGTTCGATTCCAATACTGATGTCTGCAGATGGACAAATCCCAAGGGCGGTTACTTTGTAAGTTTCTATGCTCTGCCCGGAACGGCAGGCAGGACTGTGGCAATGTGCGCTGATGCAGGAGTATCCCTTACACCTGCAGGAGCATCCTATCCTTACGGCAAGGATCCTGATGACTCAAACATCAGACTTGCTCCTTCTTTCCCTCAGCCTGCTGAGATCGAGAAGGCTATCAGGATACTCTCCGTCTGTGCTAAAATTACCGCAGTAGAAAAACTCCTGGAGGAGAAGCAGTAATGAAGAATATTTACGAGAGCCCTTTGAATTCAAGATATGCCAGCCCCGAGATGCAGTTCATCTTCTCGCCTGACAAGAAGTTTACGACATGGAGGGAACTCTGGATCGCGCTTGCTGAAGCAGAGAAAGAGCTGGGTCTGAACATCACCGATGAGCAGATCGCTGACCTCAAGGCTCATAAGAATGATATTGATTATGAAGATGCCGCAGCAGAGGAGAAGATCCGCCGCCACGACGTAATGGCTCATGTCCATTCCTACGGCAAGCAGGTCAAGGGCTCCGGCGCTGACGCTATTATCCACCTCGGTGCTACATCATGCTATGTTGGCGACAATACCGATATAATCATCATGCGCGAAGCACTGGTGCTCATCAGAAAGAGACTTGTAGTGCTTATCAGCAAGCTCGCTCAGTTCGCTGATGAATATAAGTCCATGCCTACATTGGGATTTACCCATTTCCAGCCTGCACAGCTTGTAACGGTAGGTAAGAGGGCAACACTCTGGCTCCAGGATCTCGTTTTTGATCTTGAGACAGTCGAGAATGCTATCGCTTCTTTGAAGCTTCTGGGCTGCAAGGGTACAACAGGCACACAGGCATCATTCCTCGACCTGTTCGACGGCGATCACGCGAAATGCGTTGAACTCGACCGTAAGATCTGCGCCAAGATGGGCTTCGAAGGCTCTTACTATGTATCCGGCCAGACATATTCCAGAAAGATCGACTTTACTGTTCTCTCGGCACTCGCAGCCATTGCCCAGAGTGCTCACAAGTTCTCCAATGATATAAGACTTCTCCAGCACTTAAAGGAGATCGAAGAGCCTTTTGAGAAGAACCAGATAGGTTCATCTGCCATGGCATATAAGAGAAACCCGATGAGATCTGAGAGGATCGCTTCACTGTCAAGATATGTGATCGCAGACCTTCTCAATCCTGCAATGACTTCTTCTGAGCAGTGGTTTGAAAGAACTCTCGATGACTCTGCAAACAAGCGTATCTCAGTACCTGAAGCATTCCTGGCTGTTGATGCTATCCTCGGAATCTACACCAATGTAGCATCCGGTCTTGTTGTATATCCCAAGATGATCGAGAAGCATGTTCTTGATGAGCTCCCGTTCATGATGACAGAGAACATCATGATGGAAGTTACAAAGAAGGGCGGAAACCGTCAGGAACTCCACGAAGAAATCCGCCAGCTCTCCATGCAGGCTGGTTCTGTAGTTAAGAACGAAGGCAAGCCCAATGATCTTCTTGAGAGGATCGCAGCTGATCCCAAGTTCGGAATGACTATGGACGAGCTCATCTCCTTAAGGGATCCCAAGCTCTATATCGGCAGATGTCCTGAGCAGGTTGAGGCATTCCTTGATGAGTGTGTTAAGCCTATACTCGATTCTCACGCTGATGACTTAAATGTCGGCGAGACAGAGATCAAAGTCTGATATCCGGTCCTGTTGCATAATGATCTATTTTGACAACAGTGCCACCACTTTTCCTACTGAACGCGTAAGAGCGGCATGTTCTGCCGCTCTTGCTGATGAGTTGTCCGGCAATCCGGGCTCTCTTCACAAGCTTGGTGTTGCTGCGGACAGCGCATACAGCAAGTGCCTGTCTGATACCGCTGCGCTTCTTGGAGCAAAGGCTTCGGAGATCTTTTTCACATCTTGTGCCACAGAGAGTGCCAATACTGCCATCCGCGGGTATATGAGCAGGAACAAGCGTGCCGGTAATACTATCATATCTACAAGGACTGAGCATAAGGCGACGCTTGAATGCCTCGCTTATCTTGAGAAGAACGGATATAACGTGGTCTATCTTCCCGTATCATCCGACGGAAAGCCTGATCTTAAGGCTCTTGAGGACACGCTGGCAGCAGGGGACTGCGCACTTATGTGCTTTACTCTGGTCAATAATGAGACAGGCGCAGTTCTTCCGAACGACGAGATAGTGAAGATCAGGAACAGGGTAAGCCCTTCCACGGTCTATTATCTTGATGCCGTTCAGGCTCTCGGCAAGATCAGGATCGATCTTCATAAGACCGGATGTGATCTGTGCTCGTTCTCGGGCCACAAGATCCACGGACTGAAGGGTGTCGGGGTTCTCTATGTAAGAGACGGAGTCAGGATCGATCCTTTCATTCTCGGCGGCGGCCAGCAGCACGGTATGAGGTCGGGTACGCAGAGCCTTGTGCTCGCGAGGTCTTTCGAGACAGCCCTCGAAGAAGCTTCAGAGGATATCGAAGCTGCCTTTGATAATGTATCCGCGATCAACAGCTATCTGAGAAAAGAGCTTGCCGCAAGGAAGGCGATGATACTGTCGCCTGATGATGCACTGCCTTATGTGCTTAATGTCTCTTTTGACGGATTTGAATCTGAGACAATGCTACACTGTCTCGAGATATATGATATATTTGTTTCTACTGTTTCGGCTTGTTCTTCCAAATCCAAGAAGGTATCCTATGTCCTTCTTGAGTCCGGGGTTCCTCAGAAGATCGCTGCAAATGCAGTGAGGATAAGCTTCTCCAGGTATAATACGATGCACGAGGCAGAAGAGTTCATCAGATGCGTTGATGAGATCTACGACAAATTCGCAGTCCGCAGGTGACAGGAGACAGATATGAACGTAATTCTTGCAAGAATGGGTGAGATCACTCTTAAGGGCCTCAACAGAGGTTCATTCGAGATACAGCTCAAGAGCAACCTCAAGTACAGGCTCAAGAGATTCGGCAAGCTTAAGATATTCCAGAGCCAGAGCAGGATCTGGATCGAGCCTCTTGAAGAAGACAATCCGTACTTTGCAGATATGCAGTCTGCGCAGGAGATCATGAAGGCCATAACCCAGGTCTTCGGTATCGTATCCGTAAGCCTCGCAAGGAAGTTCGAAGGAGACTTTGACAGCATCTGTGAGAACACGAAGGCGTATGTTGAAGAGCTTCTCTCAGACCATCCTGACTATAAGACGTTCAAGGTCGAGAGCAAGCGCGGCAACAAGGCTTTCCCGATGGATTCCCCTCATATCTGCGAAGAGCTCGGCGCATACATGCTCGATAATTTCTCGGGCCTTACGGTTAAGATGAAGAACCCTGATTTTATCGTCAATGTCGAGATCAGGGAGAGCAATTACGTATACTGCGGCAAGATGATGGCCCACAGAGGTCTTCCCGTCGGAACTGCAGGCAGGGGAATGCTGCTGCTCTCGGGAGGTATCGACAGCCCTGTTGCGGGCTTCATGATGGCTTCAAGGGGAATGCCGCTCGATGCTGTGTATTTCCACTCTTATCCCTATACCAGCGATCAGGCTAAGCAGAAGGTAATCGATCTTGCCAAGATCGTATCCGGCTTCTCCGGACGTATGACGCTTCATGTCGTCAACTTCACGCAGATACAGCTTGATATGTATAAGAATTCGCCGCAGGACATGCTCACAATCACCATGCGCAGAGTCATGCTCCAGATAGCTGAGCAGATCGCGCTTCAGAATAACTGCAAGTGCCTCATCACAGGTGAGAGCCTGGGCCAGGTAGCTTCGCAGACACTTGAAGCGATCGCTGCGACCAACGAAGTGGTCAAGATGCCTATCTTAAGACCTCTCATCGGTCTTGATAAGCAGGCTACATGCGATATCTCCAGAGAGATCGGTGCTTTTGAGACATCGATCCTGCCTTACGAGGACTGCTGCACGATCTTCGTTGCAAAGCATCCGAAGACTCATCCTCATTCCGAAGATGTGGTCAAGGCTGAAGAGAATCTCGATATCGCCGAGATGGTAAGAGACGGCGTTCTCGGTACAGAGAAGATCGAGATCAATCCTTTCTGATATAATCCACAGTATGAAGATAGGTAAGCTTACAGATGAACAGCTTGAATCCCTTGTATTATCAAGGCTTCCGGCTCTGTCGCTGACCACCCTCTCGGGTGCCGGCATAGGTGCCGACTGCGCATGGATAAGGGTAGGCGAAGACCTTATGGTCACTTCCTCGGATCCGATTACAGCCGGCGGTAAATCATCAGGAACGCTTGCCATCCACGTATCCTGCAATGACATAGCCGCATGCGGCGTAAAGCCTTCCGGCATTCTTATCGTTATAATCGCACCGCCTTCCGCAACAGAGAAAGATATCAGCGACATCGTTGATCAGGCGAGTCGAGAGGCATCAGCCCTCGGCGTTGATATCGTTGGCGGTCATACGGAAGTGTCTGATGCAGTCAACAGCTTTATCGTTATATCCACGGCTTTCGGAATTATCGGGAAGGGCAGCCCGGTTCCTCTTGGTAAGGCTATGCCCGGTGACAGCCTCATCATCACTAAGAATGCAGCGATCGAAGGAAGCTTCATCGTTGCAAACGAGCACCGTCAACTCATTGAAGGCAAGGTGTCGGATGAACTGATAGCTGAAGCCTTGTCTTATGACAGCTTGATATCGGTCGTAAGAGAAGGAAGTGTCTGCGGAAGCATTGTTTCCGGTTCCGGCAAGGTCAGAGAAGACGGTTTCCCTCTGAGTGCCGCAGATCTGATGCACGATGTCACCGAGGGCGGAGTGTTTGGCGCGGCTTTCGAGATGGCTGATTTTTCCAAGTGCGGAGTGACGGTTGACATGAATCTCGTACCGTTCTCTGAAGCTTCGAAGAAGATCTGTGATGTCCTGGGACTCGATCCGTTCAGACTCATATCTTCCGGTGCTCTCATGATCGCGACACCTGAACCCGAAGCTGTTCTTGCAAAGCTCGAGCAGGAAGGCGTAAAGGCAACGGTCATCGGAACATTCACTGAGGATATGGCCAGAAAGTACATAGATTTTGACGGCAATGAGCGCGAACTTCCGCCTCCCGGAGCCGACGAGATTTACAAGATAAGTTGATCTTTTATTCGGTTTACTATTCTCACGAATTTATATATAATACTTCAAGCAAATCAGTACCTTTGTAAGGAGGGTTTATATCCATGTACGAACACATTAAGGCTGAAGACTCTGAGGTCTATTCCGCAATAATGCAGGAGATCGGCCGTCAGCGCAACAAGATCGAGCTGATCGCTTCCGAGAACACTGTATCCGAGGCTGTTCTTGAGGCAGCAGGATCTCCGCTCACTAACAAGTATGCAGAAGGTTATCCGGGAAAGCGTTATTACGGCGGATGCGAGTATGTTGATATCGTTGAGCAGCTCGCTATCGACAGAGCAAAGCAGCTCTTCGGCGCTGAGCATGTTAATGTACAGCCTCATTCAGGCGCTCAGGCAAATACTGCCGTTTACTATGCTATTCTCGAACCGGGCGATAAGATCCTCGGTCTCGACCTCTCACACGGCGGACACCTTACTCACGGTATGAAGCTCAATGTTTCAGGAAGAACATATCAGTCCGAGTTCTATCAGGTAGATCCCGAGACTCAGACTCTCAATTATGAGACTATCCGCCAGAGAGCTCTCGAAGTTAAGCCTAAGGTAATCGTTGCAGGTGCATCTGCCTACCCCAGGATCATCGACTTCAAGAAGTTCAGAGAGATCGCTGATGAGGTCGGAGCTTATCTCTTCGTTGATATGGCTCACATTGCAGGACTTGTTGCTGCAGGACTTCACCCCAATCCGGTCCCTTATGCTGACTTCGTAACCACAACTACACATAAGACACTCCGCGGACCCCGTGGCGGTATCATCATGTGCAAAGAGGAATATGCGAAGAAGATCAATTCCGCAGTATTCCCCGGCCAGCAGGGCGGTCCTCTCATGCACATAATCGCTGCTAAGGCTGTTGCATTCAAGGAAGCTCTGTCTCCCGAGTTCAGACAGTATGCTGCTCAGATCATCGCCAATGCACAGGCTATGAGCGAAGTTCTTCTCAGCAGAGGCGTAAACCTCGTATCAGGCGGTACAGATAACCACCTCATGCTCATCGACCTCAGAGGCACAGGCGTAACAGGTAAGGATCTCCAGGAGAGACTTGATGACTGCAATATCACAGCCAACAAGAACACGATCCCGTTCGATCCTGAGAAGCCTATGGTTACATCCGGCGTACGTATCGGTACACCTGCAGTAACTGCAAGAGGATTCAAGGAAGAAGACTGTAAGGTCGTTGCAGACTGCATCGCTGACTGCATCTTCGATTACGAGAATAAGAAGGCTGATGTTATCGCCAGAGTTAAGACTCTCACAGATAAGTATCCTATCTATCCCGATATCAAGTAAGGAGTTCTCTTGTCCGGTATAGGCGAAGACAGAAACGAGCCGTTGGCTTTCAGGATGTCACCGCAGACCCTGGATGAATATGCAGGGCAGGAACATATCCTGGGCGAAGGTAAAATGCTTAGAAGAATGATTGAGGCAGACCGTCTGTCCTCAATCATTCTTTTTGGTCCGCCCGGAGTTGGCAAGACTGCTCTGGCGCGTGTCATAGCCAACACCACGTCTTCTAGATTCGTGAAGCTCAACGCCGTTACTTCGGGCGTTGCAGACATCAAGAGAGTTACAGAAGACGCTCAGAACCCGATCATCTCGGAAGGCAGGAAGACAGTCCTGTTCATAGATGAGATCCACAGGTTCAATAAGCTTCAGCAGGATGCACTCCTTCCGTTTGTAGAGGACGGCACCGTTGTTCTCATAGGAGCTACGACGGAGAATCCCTACTTTGAAGTCAATAAGGCTCTGGTATCCAGATCCACCGTGCTGCAGCTCAAACCGCTCGAGACGCCGGATATCGTCAAGATACTGCGCAATGCCCTGGATAACAAAGAACGCGGCTACGGCGACATGGACATCAAGTGCGAAGACGCCGTTCTCGCGAAAATCGCCGAGACCTGTAACGGTGATGCCAGGGCGGCTCTGACCGCTTTGGAACTTGCATGCATTACAACGCCTCCGGGAGGTGACGGCACTGTCGTTATAGACGATGATGTCATGAAAGAATGCATGCAGAACAGGACCGTGCTTTTCGATAAGGACGGAGAGTATCACTATGACAATATAAGTGCAATGATCAAGTCCATGCGCGGCTCCGATCCCGATGCTGCGATCCTGTATCTGGCACGTGCCCTCAAGGCAGGAGAGGATATCGAATTCCTTGCAAGAAGGATCATGATCTGTGCGGCTGAAGACGTTGGTCTTGCTAATCCGAACGCTCTTTTGATAGCCGTTGCCGCATATGACTGTGCGCGTGCTGTGGGTATGCCTGAAGCCAGGATACCCCTTGCAGAAGCATGCATTACCGTTGCTACTTCCCCTAAGTCAAATGCGTCATATCTTGCTATAGATAAGGCGCTGTCTGATGTGGAGAACACAGATACCGGCGTTGTTCCAATGCATCTTCGTAATGCTCCTGCCAGCGGGATGGAAGACCTTGGATACAGTGTAGGTTACAAGTATCCGCATGACTTCCCGGGACATATAACCAAACAGCAATATATGACCGACAAGACGCTTGGCTGTAAATACTATGATCCTGCAGATATCGGCTACGAGAAGCGTATTGCCGAATACCTGGATTATGTTCGTAAGATGACTGAACAGGAGGGCTGAGCTTGAGATTCGTTATCCAGAATGTAACTGAAGCAAGCGTAAGCATAGACAGCAAAGTGAACGGCAGAATCGGCCGCGGGTTTGCCGTGCTTATAGGCATAGCTCAGACGGATACGGAACAGATCGCCGACAAGATGATGGATAAGATGTTCAAGCTCAGGGTGTTTGAGGATGAGAACGGTAAGACCAATCTCAATCTTGATCAGGTGGACGGTGGGCTGTTGCTCGTATCCCAGTTCACTCTCTATGCTGACGTAAAGTCCGGCAACAGACCCGGATTCTCCCGTGCATGTAAGCCTGACAGGGCAGAAGAACTATACGATTACATTGTCTCTGAGTGCCGTAAGAGGAACGATAAGGTGGGGACAGGCGAGTTCGGTGCCGATATGAAGGTTGCCCTCGTAAATGACGGTCCTTTTACGATAATCCTCGATTCCGATGAATTATCTTTGTAATTTCATCTACTTGTAATCCAAATTATATATATTATATTAGTTTTGCGCGTTTTAATGCTACAATGTAATATCTGCACTTTTGCGGATCAATTTGAATCATAAGGATGGGAATATGTCTAATTCGAAGAACGGCAATTATGGCGGCGGAGATTCAAGAGAGATCTTAAGCTGCTCTTTCTGCGGTAAGTCCGAGTATGAAGTACCGAGACTTTTCTCGGGCGTTAATTGCTACATCTGCATCGACTGCATCCGTACTGCATACGGTATCGTTGCAGAAGAAGAGAAGGTAAGCAAGAAGCGCAAGATGAGGACCATCAAGCCCAAGAAGCTCGTTACGCCTCATCAGATCAAAGAGACACTCGACCAGTATGTAATCGGTCAGAACGAAGCAAAGATCGCTCTTTCTGTTGCAGTCTATAACCACTACAAGAGAGTCTTCTCTGATGTACCCACTGATGATACTGAGATCCAGAAGAGTAATATCCTTCTTCTCGGACCTACGGGTTCAGGTAAGACATTGCTTGCCCAGACTCTCGCTAGAACGCTCAATGTTCCCTTTACTGTTGCAGATGCAACAAGCCTTACCCAGGCAGGTTATGTCGGTGAGGACGTTGAGAATATCCTTCTCAAGCTCATCATTGCAGCTGACTACGATGTAGAGCGTGCACAGCTCGGTATCGTATATATCGACGAGATCGACAAGATCGCCAAGAAGACAGAGAATGTCTCGATCACGAGAGATGTCAGCGGCGAGGGTGTACAGCAGGCACTGCTCAAGATCCTTGAGAGTACTGTTGCAAATGTTCCTCCCAAGGGCGGAAGGAAACATCCCAACGAAGAGTGCATCAAGATCGACACTACAAATATCCTGTTTATCTGCGGCGGTGCGTTTGACGGTCTGGATGACATCATTGCCAGCAGAATAGATAAGAAGCAGTTCGGCTTTGGTGCCGATGTTGCTCCCAAGACTGAGATCTTCAGCGGCAAGTACTATCACGACGTTAAGCCTGATGACCTCATGAAGTTCGGCATGATCCCTGAGTTCATCGGAAGAGTTCCTGTTACGGTTGCTCTCGATAAGCTCGATGCTGAAGCTCTCGTCAAGGTTCTCACAGAACCTAAGAATGCCATCATCAAGCAGTACAAGAAGATGCTGAAGATGGATGATGTGGAGCTTACTTTCGAGGACGAGGCTGTCAAGGCCATCGCAGACAAGGCAATCGAGCAGAATACCGGTGCCAGAGGTCTGCGTGCGATCATCGAAGAGACGATGCGCAACGTTATGTTTGACGTTCCTTCCGAGAAGGACGTTAAGGAGTGCATCATCAAGAAGGAATGCATTACAGAAGGTAAGCAGCCTGTGCTCATTTATAAGAAGGGTGCGGGAGAGAGCAGTACTGAACAGGGCTCTTCCGAGTTCAATCCCAATCTCGGTGCTACTGCAGGCTGACAATTAGAAGGCAATATCTGATCAAGAAGGAGGAATAACAATGGCTGAGTCTTATAACATCTGTCTCGATATCGGCGGAACCAAGATCCTTGGTGTCATCTTCAACAGCAAGCGTGAGATCGTATACAGACTTAAGAAAAAGACAAAGGCAGGCGGTGATTCATCTCAGAATGTCGAGGAAGTCATAATCAGCGTGGTTGAAGAGCTGATCAGCGAATCCGGCATTAAGAAGTCTCAGATCAATGCGATCGCTGCAGGTGCTCCCGGTGTTATCAATCAGGATACCGGCGTTGTTCTTTTCTCACCAAACCTTCCCTGGAGGAACTATGACATCAGGAAGCCTATCGAAGATAAGTTCGGTGCCAAGTTCTATATCGGCAATGATGTAAATGTCGGTGTTCTCGGCGAATACAAGTTCGGCGCTGCAAAGGGCTATAAGAATGTAGTCGGTCTGTTTGTCGGAACAGGAATGGGCGGAGGTCTTATCCTCGACGGTAAGCTCTTTACCGGCAACCAGTTCAAAGCTGCAGAGTACGGACATATGATACTTGATCCCGAAGGCCCCCTTTGTAACTGCGGACAGCGCGGATGCCTCGAAGCTTTCTCAAGTAAGCAGGGTATGAGTGCATATATCAGACAGCAGGTATCAAGGGGCAGAGAGAGCATGATGGCTGAGGCCGTCGAGGGCGGTGTATTCAAGTCCAAGGCTCTCAAGAAGGCTCTCGAGAACGGTGATGCAGTTGCTACGGAAGCAGTTGACAGAGCATGCCATTATCTGGCTATAGCAACTGGTAACCTTGTAAATACTTTCAGCCCCGATATCGTCGTTTACGGCGGCGGAGTTATAGAGGCAGTAGGTGATACTTTCCTTGAGAAGATCACATCTGAAGTAGACAGATACTGCATGCCCTCGATCAGAGAGACAGTTGAATTCAAGAAGGCTGCCCTGGGAGATGATTCCATCCTCTACGGTGCCCTCTCGATGATAAAGAAGTAAGAACGAAAGAAGGACAACCCTTAACATGGCAAGAATTGACAACATCTCCAAGACCTTTAATCCCAACGAGTCCGAGCCGAGATTATATAACGAATGGCTTGATAAAGGA
>R26__coassemble_230_pt1 | contig 37453 bp, 33 predicted proteins | sample R26__metabat2_low_PE_020 | metagenome-assembled genome bin R26
AAGCGCTTTGAACGGCTTTAATTCTAAAAGAAATATCAATTTAATTTGTTGACACTAAAACAAAAGAAATGTAGATTAAATATATCCAACAAGGAAAATTATGGAGGTTCTAAGTATGGAAACTGAGAAGAAAGATGTAAAGGTAGAGGCAAAGGCTGCTCCTGCAGTTGCTGCAGCTCCTGCTAAGAAGGCAGCTCCTGCTAAGAAGGCTGCTCCTGCTAAGAAGGCTGCTGCTAAGAAGCCTGCTGCAAAGAAGGCTCCTGCAAAGAAGGCTGCAAAGAAGGTTGTCGCTAAGGCTGCTGAGGTTATCTTCCAGATCGAAGGTAAGGAGACCACAGCTGCAAAGATCGCTAAGAAGTTCCCTAACGGCGGTAAGATCTATGTTAACGTTGCTGAGAAGAAGGCTTACGACGAAGCTGGCAACGGTAAGAGCATTTTCTAATTCAAATAACAAGCTTCTTATGAGAACTCCCGCTTAACTGCGGGAGTTTTTATTTGCCATTTTTAAAGTTTGCTGTATGCTTGTTCTATGCCTTTACTGACTGTACAGAATATATCGATGAGTTATGGTGAGCGCCGTGTTCTTGACGGCGTTGATTTTCGTGTGAACAAAGGTGACAGGATCGCATTCATCGGTGATAACGGTGCAGGTAAATCCACACTGTTCAAGATCATCAAAGGCATCATCACCCCTGACGGAGGAGACATCATATATCACGGTAATACCATAGTCGGTTTCCTGTCTCAGAACATGAGTGAACAGGATCTGTCAGGAAGTACACTTAAGCCTGTTAAGCTTATCGATCTCGAGACGAAGATGCATGATATCGAACGTGCTATGTCGAAGAGCGAAGGTGATGCACTGAACGATCTCATGAATGAGTATTCGAATGTTCAGGCTGAATATGAGAGCTTCGGCGGATATGATTACGATCACAGACTTAATGATGCATTAGGCGGACTCGGTCTGTCGGGCATCAGTGACAGAACTGATTTTACCGGTCTGTCCGGAGGCGAGAAGATGAGAGTGTGTCTTGCAAGACTGATCGTCGAACGCCCCGATATCCTTATGCTTGACGAGCCCACGAATCATCTTGACATGGAAGCGATCGACTGGCTCGAAGGTTTCCTGTCTTCATACGGCGGTGCCGTATTCGTAATCACACACGACAGACATTTTATCGACAGTGTTGCAAACCGCGTGATCGAACTCGACGGCGGACGCATAACAGAATACAAAGGTAATTATTCCGACTATAAGATTCAGAAGGAAGAATTCATCAAGACGCAGGCTTCGGTGATCGCCAATCTCGAGACTGAACTTGAACATCAGCTCGAAGTTAAGCAGACGTTCCTGTCGCACCGTAACATAAGCGGTTACCACCAAAGGGAGAAGATAGTAGACAAGCTTGCTGATGTTCTCGAGAGAGAACGGAGCAAGATGCCTTCGGGTTACGCCAAGATGAGTTTCGCTGCGACTCCCAGAGACACGGAAGGAAGATCCGATAAGATCCTTCTCGAGGTAAAAGGAGTGTCCAAAGAGTTCGACGGCAATGTGCTGTTTGAGGATGTGTCTTTCGAGCTTAAGGCAGATGAGAAGATATTCCTGTGCGGTCCTAACGGCTGCGGCAAGACAACTATGCTGTCGATGCTGTCAGGCAAGGCTTCGGGTGCATCCGGTACGGTGCTTATCGCACCTTCCATTACGTGCGGATTCATGGGTCAGTTCGTGCCTTTCGATGATGAGAGCGTTACATGCTTTGGTGAACTGATATCAAGAAGTAATCTTCAGACGACGGAAGCAAGAACGCTTCTCGCGAGATTCGGCTTCAAGGGTGAAGATGTGTTCAAGACGATAGACATGCTCTCGGGCGGTGAACGTTCGAGACTGTATCTTTGCTGTCTGCTTAATGAGAATCCGGACATCTTATTCTTGGACGAGCCTACGAACCACCTGGACATCAATTCGAGAGAGATCCTGGAGGATGCCATCCGCGAATATCCGCGTGCAGTCGTATGTGTATCTCACGACAGATTCTTTATCGACAAGTGTGCTGACAAGGTGCTGGGCTTCATCGGCACTTCCGTTAAGCCTTACGACAAGTATGAGTATTACAGGCGTGACATGAACAGCGCCAAGACAGAAGTTAAGCAGGAGATAGAGAAGCCTGTAAAGAAACCCAAACAGGTAAAGAGCAGCAAAGAGGCAGGACAGAGAAGAGCAAAGCAGCGTGATCTCGAGAAGGAGATCGCATCTCTCGAAGATCAGCAGAAGGAACTCGAAGCTGCATTCGGAGTCAATGCAAAAGGTGACGAGTACAAGAAGTACGGAGAGATAGCCGAGAAGCTCGAACTGCTTTACGACGAATACTTTGCACTGTCGGAAGATACCTGACTCTATTCGTTAAATTTTATAAAAATTTTCTAATATGCTCGCCCGCATATATATTATTTTGTGCCCCGAGGTAGTATTCTATTTGTAAAATTACTATGAGGTATTACTATGGGCATGACGATAACGCAGAAGATCCTGGCGCAGCATGCCGGTTTGCAGGATGTTAGAGCAGGCGATCTCATTGAGGCAGGCTTAGACTGGTGTCTCGGCAATGAAGTAACGACACCTCCTGCCATCAAGATATTCAAACAGCTCGGTGCAGACAAGGTCTTCGACAAAGACAGAGTCTGCCTGGTGCAGGACCATTTCACACCGAATAAGGACATCAAGTCTGCCGAACTCTGCAAGACGATGAGGTGCTTTGCGAAGGACCAGGAGATATCCCATTTTTATGAGCTCGGCAGGAAAGAGATGGGAATTGAACATGTCATACTTCCCGACAACGGAATAGTATTCCCGGGTGATGCAGTTATAGGTGCTGATTCGCATACATGTACATACGGCGCTCTCGGAGCTTTCGCGACCGGAGTGGGTTCGACTGATCTGGCATGTGCCATGGCGAGCGGGTCCACATGGTTCAAGATCCCTGAAGCGATCAAGGTAGTACTTCACGGTGAATTCCAAAAGAACGTTACGGGCAAAGACCTGATCCTTCATCTGATAGGAATGATCGGGGTTGACGGTGCGCTCTATAAGTCACTTGAGTTCACCGGTGACGGAGTCAGGAACATCTCGATGACGAGCCGCCTTACGATATGCAACATGGCCATAGAGTGCGGAGCAAAGAACGGAATATTCCCGGTTGATGACATAACTCTTGAATATATCTCCAGGACCAATCCCGAGAGATATGCCGCAGGTGACTACAAGGTCTACACGGCAGATGATGATGCGGAGTATGAGCGCGTAATAGAGATCGATCTTGCAGAGGTCCCGCTTACTGTCGCACTGCCTCATCTTCCTTCTAATACAAAGCGTGCGGATGAATGCTCAGACATTAAGATAGATCAGGTCGTCATCGGTTCATGCACCAACGGAAGGCTCGAGGATATCAGGACGGCTGCAGAGATGTTCAGGGGACACAAGGTCGCAGACAATGTCAGATGCATCGTTATCCCCGGATCTCAGAGAGTGTACCGCGAAGCGCTCGATAACGGATGGCTAGCGATCTTCGATGATGCAGGATGCGTGATATCCACTCCCACATGCGGACCATGCCTCGGAGGCCATATGGGCGTTCTTGCAAACGGTGAGAGATGCGTGTCCACTACCAAAAGGATTATCGTCGGCAGGATGGGAGACACAGGCTCCGAAGTATTCTTAAGCGGCGTGCCGGTGGCATGTGCTTCTGCTATCGCGGGACATGTCGCGACTCCCGATATGATCGGAGGTGCCCATGAAGGTTAAAGGCTTAGTACATAAGTATGCCGATAATGTCGATACCGATGTTATCATCCCGGCGAGATATCTGAATTCGGCTGATCCCGAACATCTTAAGCAGCACTGCATGGAAGACATAGACAGCGGTTTTGCTTCTCGCGTATCTGAAGGCGACATCATGGTCGCAGGGAAGAATTTCGGTTGCGGTTCGTCAAGAGAGCATGCTCCCGTCGCGATCAAGGCCAGCGGCATAGCACTTGTTATAGCCGAAGATTTCGCGAGGATATTTTACAGGAACAGCATTAATGTCGGTCTTCCGATACTTGAATGCCCCGAAGCGGCAAAAGCTGCTCAGGCAGGAGACGAACTCGAGGTCGATTTTGATACCGGCCTCATCACGGATATTACACTTGGCAAGACCTGGCAGGCGAGACCGTTCCCTGAGTTTATCAAGAACATAATCGATGCAGGCGGACTGCTGGGTTACACGAGGAAGAAGTTAAGCGATGAATGAGTATAAGATAGCCGTTATCAAAGGTGACGGAATCGGTCCCGAGATAGTGGATTCGGCACTGCGCGTGCTGGACAGCGTACAGGATAAGTACGGATTCAAGGTAACATATGAAGAATATCTTGCAGGCGGCTGTGCCATCGATAAGTACGGCAGGCCTTTGCCTGATGAGACGATGGAAGGATGCAGGGCTTCTGATGCAGTACTCCTCGGTGCGGTTGGAGGCCCGAAGTGGGACAGCATAGAACCTTCGCTGCGTCCGGAGAGAGCTCTCCTCGGATTAAGATCGGGACTTGGTCTCTATGCGAACCTGAGGCCCGCGATAATGTTCGAAGAGCTTAAGGATGCATCTCCCGTAAAGAATATCGATAAGATGGACATCATGATGGTCAGGGAACTGACCGGCGGCATCTACTTCGGAGACAGTGATTCTTACAGCTGCAATGATGTTCTGCCTGACGGTACGCCGAAGGTGAGGATCGCATACGATACGGAGAGTTATTCTGAAGGTGAGATCAGAAGAATAACCGATCTTGCTTTCAGGATCGCGAAGGGAAGAGGCAAGCACCTTACGCTGGTAGACAAGGCGAATGTCCTTACTTCGAGCAGACTCTGGCGCGAGATCGCAGAAGATGTACATGATGATTACAGGGATGTATCTCTGGACTTCCTTTATGTCGATAATTGCTCGATGCAGCTCATAAGCAGACCGGGTGATTTTGATACAATAGTTACCAGCAACATGTTCGGCGATATCTTATCCGATGAGGCCGGACAGATAACGGGAAGCGTAGGCATGCTCCCGTCTGCTTCTCTCGGCAAGCCGGGCACACCGGGCCTTTATGAGCCTATCCACGGAAGCGCTCCTGACATAGCAGGAACAGGCAAGGCCAATCCTCTGGCAACGATACTGTCAGTCGCCATGATGCTGCGCTGGCAGTTCGGTGAGAACGAGGCGGCAGATGCTGTCGAAGAGGCTGTCAGGAAGGCTCTTGCCGGAGGTTACAGAACAAGTGACATATCCCGCGGCAATGCGGGTGAGATCCCTGTCGATACGAACGGTATGACAGATGCCGTTATCGCAGGGTTATAAAACGATACAAGAAGGGGAAGAGCAATGGCAAAGAAACTTGTAGCGGTCATTGATATAGGATCGATCACCGCGAGGATCAAGATCTTCGAAGTTAATGCGAAGGGTAAGCCCAAGGAGATCGAAGCCGTGCGTAAGTTCACGGGACTGGGTTCCAGAAGCTATGAATCCGGCGCAATACAGGCCGAGCAGGTAAACGAACTCTGCAAGTGTCTCAAGATGTTCGACGAGAAATGCCGTGAGTACGGTGTATCCCGCGTCTTCTGTGTTGCGACATCCGCATTCAGGGATGCATCCAACGCCGAAGTCGTTCTTGAGAAAGTAAGGACCAGGACGGGCTTCAAGATAAGAGTCCTGGATAACGCGATGGAGCGTTACTATCAGAGCCTTGCGGTGCAGGCCATCTATCCTGACTTTGCAAAGATGATCTCTAACGGAACCATGATGCTCGATATCGGTTCTGGCTCGCTCCAGGCTTCTGTCTATGACAAATCAGAGTTTGTCTTCTCACAGAATATGCTCCTCGGCTCACTCCGAATCTCCGGACTTCTGTCTGACCTCGAGACACGCACGACGCACTATGACGAGGTGCTCGAAGAGTTCATCGCACAGGACCTGGATGACTATCACGCAGTAGAGCCCAAGGGCATCACATACAAGAACCTGATCGCTTTCTCCGGCGAGATGGGATTCATCAAGCGCCTCGGAGGCTATGACGGAATGTCTTCATGCGTTCTCACAAAGGAAGAGTTCCTGAGGATCTACGAGTATCTGCTTAAGACGAGACCTTCGGATCTTACGCTTCATGACAAGATACCTTCGATGATCGCGCCTTTGCTCCTGCCTACGGCGCTCATCATCAAGAACATGCTCGAATACACGGGCGTTGATAAGGTGTACATGCCTCACGCTTCGCTGTCTGACGGCATTATCTATTATTACTGCTACAACAACATGGGCCTCAAGCCCGCGATGGATCCCGACAGCTATCTCATATCTGCCGCAAGACATCTTGCCAAGAGATACCGCTGCGACAAGAAGCACATCGAATATGTCGAAGATATCGCTCTCCGAATCTTCGATGAGATCAAGAATGTATCCGGTCTGAACAAGCGTGACAGGCTCCTGCTTCAGATCGCGGTCATACTGCATGAGATAGGCAAGTTCGTACATTCGAGGAATCACAGCGATGCTGCATACTCCATTATCAGCTATACCAATCTGATGGGCCTCGACCACGACGAACAGCATATGGTCGCCATGATCGTAAGACTGTATCCGAGGAACAATCCGTATGAGAGTTATTACTACTCGATACTTCCTTCAGATCAGAAGGTCATCGTATCCAAACTCACGGCAATCCTTCGTATCGCTGATTCCATAGATGCATCGCACAAAGAGAAGGCTAAGAGAGTCAATGTCTCGCTTAAGCCCGACAAGCTTGCGGTAAGCTGCGAATCGCCGGTGGATATGTCTTTCGAGCAGTGGGCATTTGAACACAGGTGCGGTCTGTTCGAAGACGTAATGGGGATCAAGCCCGTATTTAAGAGCAGGAGGGAAGGCTGATGGCAGTCAAGAAGAAGAGTACAGGAACGCCGGAACCGGCAAAGAAGAGTCCTAAGAAAACAACCACGGTAAGGGCAAAGAAGCCCGCCAAGACCGCGGGAAGGTCCAAGGCATATAAGACGGATAAGTACGCATCGGAGCTCAGCAGGAACTCGAAATACTTCAACCGCGAGCTATCGTGGCTCGAGTTCGATGACAGGATTCTGCACGAGGCAAGGGACACGAAGAACCCGCTCCTCGAGAGGCTTAACTTCCTGTCCATCACGGCATCCAACATGGACGAGTTCTATATCGTCCGTGTCGCATCCTTAAGGGACATGCAGAGCGTAGGCATGGAGGCTGCGGATATCGCGGGCTTCACCACTACTGAGCAGCTCGAGAGGATCGATGCCAAGACACGCCGTACAATGGCGCTGATGTACAGTACTTTCGGAAGGTCACTCGTACCCGCGCTCGAGCAGGAGAAGATATTCTTCAGGAACTATGACGAGCTTACGGATTCCCAGCGTAAGACCGCTGATTCGTATTTCAAGACTGTCCTCTATCCGATCGTTACGCCGATGGCCGTAGACGCATCGAGACCGTTCCCGCTCATTTACAACCGCATGCTCAACATCTGTGCGATGATCGAGAATGCGCCCGGAAGCGTTAAGCTTCAGGACCGTGCGGTAGACGGCATCAAGAACGCCCAGGATACTTCTGAGGAAGAGGGCTTCATGTATGCCACCATTCAGGTTCCTACGGTAGTCAAGCGTCTGTATCAGATCCAGAGCGACGAGGGAGACGTATTCGTTCCCATCGAGCAGATAATCCAGGCGAACATCGAAGAACTCTTCGACGGAAGGACTGTTGTGGCTTCGGGCTTCTACAGAGTCATGCGTAATGCCGATCTCGATATCGACGAAGACGAGGCAGAAGACCTCCTGAAGGAGATCGAGACGCAGGTACGTAAGCGCAGGTTCGGCGAGATCATCAGACTCGAAGTCCAGGACAATATCGATCCGGATCTCCTCGAGTACATAATGAAGGAACTCGACGTATCCAAGAAAGACATCTTCAGCGTGTCCGGTCCGATCGACCTGACATTCCTGTCCAAGCTTGCTTCCGCATGCAAGGAGAAACACCCGGATCTCTGCTACAAGCCGCACGATCCGGCAGAGGCAGCTTCCTTTGACGGTCCCGTGTCGGAGCTGGATATTTTCGCGCAGATAAGAGAGAGGGACAGGATAGTGCACCACCCGTACGAGACGTTTGAGCCCGTGCTCGAGTTCGTAAAGCAGGCGGCACGCGACCCCAATGTCCTCGCGATCAAGCAGACTTTGTACAGAGTCTCCGACAAGTCCCCGATCATCGCATCGCTCCTCGAAGCGGCGCAGCGCGGCAAGCAGGTAATGGTACTGGTAGAGCTCAAGGCGAGGTTCGACGAGGAGAACAACATCAACTGGGCAAAAATGCTCGAGAATGCGGGCTGCCACGTTATCTACGGCCTGGTCGGTCTCAAGACTCACAGTAAGATCACGCTCGTGGTCCGTAAGGAAGAAGACGGCATCAGACGTTATCTGCACCTTGCAACGGGCAACTACAACGATGTTACCGCGAAAATATACACGGACCTCGGACTCTTCACGGCATCAGAGAGCTTCGGTGAGGACGCATCGCAGTTCTTCAACATGCTCTCGGGATTCTCTATCCCGCAGACCTGGAAGAGACTCATCCCGGCGCCGCTGTGGATGAAGGATTACTTTATCTCCAAGATCAAGCGCGAGGCTGAGAACGCAAAGAACGGCAAGCCGGCACGTATCGTTGCCAAGATCAATTCTCTCGTTGACGGTGTTATCATCGACGAGCTCTATGCAGCATCCTGCGCAGGCGTTAAGATCGACCTCATCGTCAGAGGCATCTGCTGCCTGAGGGCCGGAATTCCCGGCATGTCCGAGAACATCTCCGTGCGTTCGATAACGGGCAGGTTCCTGGAGCACTCGAGGATATTCTATTTCTACAACGAAGGACACGAGGATCTCTATATGGCTTCGGCTGACTGGATGCCCCGTAACCTTAACAGACGTGTGGAGCTTCTGTTCCCGGTAGAGGACAAGGAATGCCGCGCGCGCGTGCTCGAAGTTCTCGAAGTGGAACTCGCCGATACTGTAAGGACAAGCTTCCTGTCACCGGACGGAACGTACCATAAGCTCGATCTGCGCGGCAAGCAGAAGCTCGATTCACAGCAGAGGCTGCTCGAGCTCGCTGACGAGGCAGTGGAAGACAGACACAGGACGGAGATGAATTCGGAGTTCATCCCGAAGGAGAATCCGCACGGCTCCGATATGCTATAATTCTGAAATCATAAATAAAGAGAGGTTATTCAAATGAGTGTATTTGTTGAAGATTATGTATCGGCATCAAATCCCGGCATCAAGACAAAGAAGTTCACTATCAAGAGCTCCATCGAAGGCTTTGAAGCATCCGTTATAGGTTATGCGGCTGCGATCACCAACCTGACGATCCCCGGCAAGGACGGCAAGGCAAGGGACATCATCCAGGGCTGCAGAGGCCTCGACGAGTATATGAATAACTCGATGTGCCACGGTTCCGTCGTCGGAAGATCCGCGAACAGAACAAAGGGCGCGGCTTTTGTTATCGACGGTGAGACATATCACATCCCGGCAAACGAAGGCGAGAACAACCTGCACTCAGGCAATCCAGGCTTCCACAATTCTTTCTGGGAAGGTGAAGTCATCGATGAAGATAAGGCTAATGACATTATCTCCAAGTCCGGCATCGCAGGCATTGCAGATGCAGACGGAGATGCCGTTCTGTTCAGCTATACCAATCCCGACGGAGCTACCGGATTCCCCGGCAACCTCGAGACAAAGGTGCTCTACGCTTGGCTTACGGACAGGACATTCCTCCTTGTTTATGTAGGAAAGAGCGATAAGGCTACGATCTTCGCACCTACTAATCACTCATACTGGAATGTCGCCGGATACGATGCAGGTTATGTCGGCGAGCAGCTCATCATGGTTAATGCTGATGAGATCACGATCAAGGATGAGAATAACTGCCCCAACGGTGAAGTCATGAAGGTAGACGGAACGGTATTTGACTGCCGCGAGTACAGATTCATCTCCGAGCTCATCGACAGCGATGATCCGCAGATCGTCATGGGCAAGGGTATCGACCAGAACTTCCTCGTTAAGGGAGAGAAGGGTACATTCTCATTTGCTGCGGCTGTAACTGATCCTGTATCAGGAAGCACGATCGAGTGCCTTACAGACCTTCCCGGCATCCAGATCTATGCGGCAAATAACCTCAACAATTCTCCCGACCAGAAGGGCGATACACCTTATGCTCCTTATACATCCATCTGCCTCGAGGCTCAGATGGTACCCAACGCGGTCAATCTCCCGCAGTTCGATTCTCCTGTCATCAAAGCAGGAGAGACCTGCTGTCACGCTGTGGGATACAGATTCCCCGAGGCCTGAATTTTGTACTTAACGAATCAGGAACTCAGATATATAATACTTGCTAAGATTTTTAAGAAAGAAGGAAATCAATATGGAAAAGAAAAATCTTGATTGGTCAAATCTGACATTCTCTTACCAGAAGACCGACAAGCGTTTCGTTGCTAACTACACAAACGGCGCTTGGGACGAGGGTGCCCTCATCGATGACGATATGATCGTCATGAGCGAGGACGCAGGCGTACTTCAGTATGCTCAGACTGTTTTTGAAGGCCTTAAGGCTTATGAGACAAAGGACGGTAAGATCGTTACGTTCCGCCCCGACCTCAACGCTGAGAGACTTCATGACTCTGCTGTCCGTCTCGAGATTCCCCCGATTTCCAAGGAGATGTTCATCAGATCGGTCAAGGAGACCGTTGCAGGCAATGCTGCATGGGTTCCTCCGTTCGGAACAGGCGCATCTCTCTATCTGAGACCTTATATCTTCGGTATCAATCCCGTTATCGGCGTTAAGCCTGCTGATGATTATCAGTACAGGATCTTCGCTACACCTGTAGGCCCTTACTTCAAGGGCGGCGCTAAGCCGATCAGAGTTAAGATCTCTGATTTTGACCGTGCAGCTCCGCGCGGAACAGGTAACATCAAGGCAGGACTTAACTATGCCATGTCTCTGCATGCAATCGTTACTGCACATAAGGAAGGCTTTGCCGAGAACATCTATCTCGATCCTGCTACACGCACAAAGATCGAGGAGACAGGCGGCGCTAACCTCATCTTCACAGACGGCAACGGCAAGCTCATCGTTCCTAAGTCCGATTCCATCCTGCCTTCCATCACGAGAAGATCTCTCGTATATGTTGCAGAGCATTATTGCGGCATGACGATCGAAGAGCGTGAAGTTACTCTCGAAGAGATCATGGGCGGTGCATTCACAGAGGGCGGTCTCTGCGGTACAGCAGCTGTTATCTCACCTCTCGGTGCCATCAACGATCACGGCAAGGAATTCACATTCGCTTCCGGCATGGAGGAGATGGGTCCTGTCATGACAAAGCTCAGAGAGACTCTCACAGGCATCCAGATGGGTACTGTTGAAGCACCTGAGGGCTGGATCCTCGAGATCGAGTGCGAGTAATCGCATACTCTCGCTTAGGTCCTCGCCGCTTCGCGGCTGCGCAAATCGCTCGCGTAAGCGATTACTCGCAGACTTAAGTTATGATTAAAACAATAACGGCCGTCGGATTTCCGGCGGCCGTTTTGTTTTGTTTATAGAAGCGTTGTTATTACAGCATGTGTGCTCTTAATTCTTCGCCTGACAGAGGTGAGAGGAGGGCAGGTGCGATATCAAATACTGTCTTGCATCCGAAGTCGCCCTTGGCAGCCAGTCTTGAGATGGCACGTGCATATGCAACGAGTACGGAACCTGTGAATTCAGGGTTGGAATCAAGCTTCAGTGAATACTCGATGACCTGCTTGTGCTCACCGTTGTTGCCGGTAACGCCTGTCCTGAATACGAAGCCGCCGTGGTTCATGCCGGAGTGGTTAGCAGCGAACTCTTCTTCGGAGATGAAATGTACTGTTGTATCGTAATCTGCGAAGTAGTTCGGCATCTCCTTGATGGTCTTCTCGATGAGAGCCTTGTCAGCGCCTTCCTCTGCAACGACGAAACACTCTCTTGTGTGCTTCTGTCTTGTCGTAAGCTCTGGCTGCTCACCAGATCTTACAGCTTCAAGGGCAGCTTCTACGGGAATTGTGTACTGCTTGCCGTTCTTTACGCCGGCGATCCTGCGGATTGCATCAGAATGTCCCTGGGATACGCCTTTGCCCCAGAATGTGTAATCCTTGCCTTCGGGAAGGACACAGCTGCCGTAAAGACGGTTGAGAGAGAACATACCGGGATCCCATCCGCCGGAGATAAGCGCGGTGTGATTGCTTGAAGAAGCTGCGCCGTCTACATTTGCAAAATGCTCAGGGATCCTGGCGTGTGTATCAAAGCTGTCGATTACATTGAACATTGCTGCGTACTTGGGTGTCTGCTCAGGCAGGTCTGTAGCAGAGCCGCCGCAGATAACGAGGACATCGATCTTGTCCTTGTAGCTCTCGATGTTGTCTGTGCTGTCTACTGCGGCGCCTTCCGTAGCGATCTTGACTGTGGCGGGATCTCGTCTTGTGAATACTGCAACGAGGGAAGTGTCGGGATTCTGCTTGATGGAAGCCTCAACTCCGCGTGCCAGGTTGCCGTAACCTAAAATACCGATCTTGATCATAGTGGATACCTCCATGTTATTTTTCGAGAAGATTTTATCTTTTAAGCCACTTCCAGTAAATAGAAAATTGATTGTAAATGTAAATTGCCTATTGCTTTACAATTACACTTAAACTATAATCTTCGGCGGAAAGAAGGCGGTAAACATGGCAGACAAGACACAGAAGAACAAGACATACAACATCGTACTCATCGCAGTATCGTCAGCTCTCATTGCGATCTGCTCCTGGATATCCATAACGATCGGTCCCGTTCCGTTTACGCTCCAGACAATGGCGATCTTTGCGGTTCTTATGACCATCGGCGACGCCAGGGGAAGCATAGCTGTAGTTATCTACCTTCTGCTGGGTCTGGTCGGTGTGCCTGTTTTCGCGGGCTTCAAGGGAGGTCCCGCATCGTTCCTCGGTCCGACAGGCGGTTTCCTCGTTGGATTTGCCGTTGCCTCTCTGGTATGGATCCTTCTCGAAAAGCTCCTCAGGGACAAGATGTCTTCCTCTATGGTAAAGCGCATCGTATACGGCGTCATCAACGCAGTCATCTGCGAGGTCGTCATGTATACGATAGGAGTCATCTGGTTCATAGTGGTATACGGACAGCAGACAGGACCTATCGGCCTCGGAGCAGTGCTCAGTATGTGCGTGGTGCCGTTCATCGTCCCGGATATCGTCAAGATCGCTGTTGCGGTCGTTATCGGGGAGCGTGCCGGCAAACTGATCCATAAATAACGAACTTTATATTTTTCTTGTGGTAAAATCTAGTTTGGTCCGCTCAGGGCCAAACTATGTTTATTAAGGGGGATAGCATGGAAGACAACATTATGTTCAAGGCAGATTCCATCTGTAAGAACTACGGAAGCCACCATGTTCTGACTGATGTAAGCTTCACCATTAGGAAAGGCGAGATATACGGTCTTGTAGGTAAGAACGGTGCCGGTAAGACAACGATCATGAGGATCATGACAGGTCTTCAGCAGCCCACTTCGGGTACGATCGAATACGGTTTTGACAGGAAGAGATTAGGATCTGTCGGTTCACTCGTGTAAGTACCCTCGATCTATGCCAATAAGACCGCAAAAGAGAACCTCGAATTCCAGTTCATCAATCTCGGTCTTAAGATAGACGGTACCGTTGAGGAGATCCTTACTTTCGTTGGCCTCGATAATACTGGTGCCAAGAAGGCAGGCAAGTTCTCGCTCGGTATGCGTCAGCGTCTGGGAATCGCGATGGCTATCGTCGGCAATCCCGAGATGCTCATCCTTGATGAGCCCATCAACGGCCTCGACCCTCAGGGTATCATCCAGATAAGAGATCTTATCAATAAGCTCAACAGAGAGAAGGATATGACAGTCATCATCTCAAGCCACATCCTCTCGGAGCTGTCCAAGCTCGCTACATCCTTTGCCTTCATCGACAAGGGACATATCGTCAGGGAAGCGACTCAGGAGGAGATCGAGAATGCAGGAGAGAAGCAGCTCCTCATCACGGTTAACGATCCTCAGGGACTTGCCTCCATCCTGATGGGCAAGGGCTATAATGCCGAGATCGTTACCAACCCCGGCAAGGTCACGGTCCACGGTGACATCAATATCGCCGAGGTTGCTGTAATTGCAAATGAGGGCGGGTTCGAAGTAACGGATATGCATAATATCGAGACTGACCTCGAAGACTTCTTCTTAGGACTCGTAGGAGGTGAGACTCATGCCTGAACTTCTTAAGTTTGAATATAAGCGACTGCTGACCTGTAAGCCGCTGTACTTTATCCTTGCTGCCGCTGCGATCATACCTTTGGCTGCAGGCATAGGTGTTAATATTTTCTTTGGCATTTTGGGAGTAGATGATTTTGATGCTCTGAACTTCACTTCAGGCAATGAGCAGTTCTTTACCTGGTTCGTAATCAGTTTCTTCCACACAAGACTTCCGATCTTCATTGCCCTGTTTACGAGCCTTTTCCTCGGAAGAGACTTCAGGGACGGATTTGTACGCAACAAGGTAACCGCAGGCCATTCCAGGCTCTCTATCTATGCTTCCGCCATGATAACACAGGTAAGTGTTACCGCAGCGCTCTGCATAATCTATGTTCTGGTCGGAACAGTCACGATGGCACTGTCTCCCATGGGCGCAAATCTTAATGGCGGTGAGATGCTCATAAGGGCGTTCGTCCTCATGCTGTCTCTCATAGCAATGACAGTCCTGTTTACCGCCCTGTCAATGGCTCTCAACGGCAAAGTGCTCGTTACTGTAATATCGGTTGTGTTTGTCATGGCACTCGGTCTGGCAGGCTCACTCGCTTCCACATACAGCTACAGCTCGGATATGATCGATGAGTACATTGATGCCTGCGAAGACAAGATCGATGAATACGAAGAAGAATACGGTTATGTTTATTACACGGTTCCAAAGAGATCGGATTATATCAATTACGGCTGGTATATAGGTCACCCGCTCTATGTTCTGACAAATGCCGGCATTGAGAAAGATCTTATGGCCAGCCTGGAGAATTCTGTCCTTACATTCGATGAGGATGAGATCTTCTCTTATCCTAAGAAGGTAGCGCGTATGGGATACGGCCAGTCGCTTATTACGGCGATCTTTACGGACAGCAACCCGCCGCCGCTCGACAAGAAGGACATGAAGAAGATCGACGGCATGATCGTCGATATAGACGATCTGCTTGTGGCATATTCGATCAAGTCGGTCGTCTGGACCGCCATCTTTGCTGCAGGCGGCTATGCGATCTTCAGAAAGAAGAACTTAAGCTGATGTTTTACAATGACCACAGACTGTCAATAGTAATCGGTGCATACGGCAGCAGCAAGTCCGAGATATCGGTCAACATGTCGCTTGCCCAGCGCCGCGACAACCCTGATTCCAAGCTACTCATCGCGGACATGGACATAGTCAACCCGTTCTACCGTTCTGCGGACTGCGCTCCCGAGCTTGAGAAGAACAACATCAAGGTTATCTCTCCGATGTACGCCGGATCGAATGTTGATGCACCGGTGCTGCCGGCGGAGATGTATGTTGTTTTCGATAATTCCGAATACACAGGAGTGTTCGATATCGGAGGAGAGGATATGGGTGCTACCGTGTTAGGCTCTCTCAAGCACCGTATCGAGAACACGGATCACGCGATATTCATGGCGGTCAACACGCTCAGGCCTTTTACTTCCGACCCGCAGCAGATCGCTGTCATGACGGCAGAACTGCAGGCGGCATCGGGCTTCCCGATAGACGGATACCTCAATAACACTAACCTTCTTGAGGAGACGACTCCTGAGATGGTCCGTGAGGGCGAGCAGATGATCCTGGAGGCTTCAAAACTCACCGGAATACCGCTTGTAGCCACATGCGCAATGAAGGAAGTCGGCGTAAGAGACTGCCTTGCTCCCGAGTATTTTGAGATGACAAGACAGATCTTTTATAGTTACTGATTTAATAAAATCTTTTTGCGTTATTTATTGTTTATCGGCGATTTTAATGATAATATTTTCATTGAGCGGCGTTTAAGACCGCACCACAAATCAGGAGGATAAAAAATGGGATTGATTAAAGACGCTGCAAAGGCTTTTGCAGGCAATGTAGTAGGAGTAGCAGGCTCGGTCGTTACGAGTGCTGTTTCTGATCAGTATCTTGAATTCTTTACCTGCGACTCTCTCGGACAGGATGTTCTTGTCAGAGAAGGCGCTATCAAGATGGAGAAGGGCAGGAACAAGGGTAGTTCCGAAGTAATCAGCAACGGTTCTATCGTTGCCGTACCTGAGGGCACAGCTTGTCTGCTCGTTGACGGTGGCCGTATCGTGGACGCTGTTATGGAGGCAGGTTATTACAAGTGGGATAACTCATCTTCACCTTCCATCCTTGCTAACACAAATGTCGGCGAGAATGCAAAGGCGATCGTTAAGGACGCTTGGGACCGTTTCAGAATGGGCGGCGAGATCCCCAAGCAGCAGAGAGTTTACTTCGTAAACATGCTCGAGCTGAGGGATCAGAACTTCGGTACTGCTTCACCGGTACCTTATCCGGATCCGGAGTATCGTAACATCTACATCCGCCTCAACGGTACATTCTCTTACAGAGTTCAGGATCCTGTCACATTCTTCAAGAACTGTGCAGGTAATGTAAAGGGCGAGTTCACAAGTGCTGAGTTCATGGGTACACCCCCGAAGCCGCAGCAACCTCGTATCGAGTTCCTCGACCACATCACAGAGGCTCTGAACATGCTGGCAGCTCAGGACAGAGTTATGTACTCTCTCATCGACTCCAACAGATCTAAGCTCAGGAACCGTATGCAGGAGTGCCTCGATGAGGATTGGCTCCAGAACAGAGGTATCGTTGTAGAGGCAGTTGCCATCGGCGGCGTTACACCTGATGACAAGTCCCGTGCAAGGATCGAGCAGGTCGATACAGCAAAGCTCTATGGCCAGGATGCAAACGCTCTTGCAGCTCAGGTTGCATTGGGCCAGACAGAGGCTATGAAGGCAGCCGGTGCAAATGCAAATGGTGCCGTAAACGGCTTCATGGGCATGGGCATGATGGGCGCAGTTGGCGGAAACAACGCTACAGCAGCAGCTCTCGGTGCTATGCAGGCTAACCAGGGCCAGCAGCAGCCTCAGACAGGCTTCTTCGCAGGCGGCGCGGCAGCAGCTCCGACAGCTCAGGCTGGTTGGACATGCGAGTGCGGCCAGGGCGGCAACACAGGCAAGTTCTGCAGCAACTGCGGTAAGCCTCAGCCTGCAGCAGCTCCGGCAGGCGGCTGGACATGCGAGTGCGGTACAGTAAACACCGGTAAGTTCTGCAGCAATTGCGGTAAGCCTCAGCCTGCAGCAACAGCTCCGGCAGGATGCTCTAAGTGCGGCTGGAAGCCGGCAGACGGACAGGCTCTTCCTAAGTTCTGCCCTGAGTGCGGCAACCCTCTGCAGTAATAACGGATCAGCGATAAGCAACATACGGCCTCTGAGATTCCCTCAGGGGCCGTTTTTTATTGTTTTTGTCTTTGTTTTTTGTTATAAATTAGTCATTGGGATAGATTGTTTATGGGAAATAAAAAGGGCAGAAGCAGATTATTGCATCATATATCTGTTCGTTCAGCCAAATTGCTGAACATCTTTTTGGTGTGCGCTCCTCTGGCGTTCATCTGGCTTACCTTTTATTCCAAGCAGGTCTACGGAGGTGAGTTCGGTCCTGCCGGCAATTTGGCATTTATCGCTGCCTATGTGATCCTCTATGCGATCTTCGTAAGAATCTACGATGCTTTCCAGTTAAGTCATGTCGGCCGTGCCGAGTTGTTCTTCAGTCAGGTGATATCACTAATGCTGACGGATGCCGTATTCTTCTTCCTATTGCTCGCTTTGTTAAGGACCCTGCCTGAACTGTTCAGATTCATCGTATTGATATTGTTACAGATCCTTATATCGCTCGTCTGGTGTTTTGCAGTCTCCTGGTGGTACAGAAAAACATTCAAGAGAAGGAGAGCGGTCATTATCTATGACAGCGTTCATAACCTTAACGAGATATCCAATCACAGACTGTTTGCACGAAGCTTTGAGCTTATGGGCACATATGATATCGATGAGGTCAAGTTCTCTACGGCATCTGACCGTAAAGCGTGGCTCATCGATAAGATCAAGGATGCTGATGCTGTCTTTGTAATGGAGCTGCACAGCCACGAGAGGAACATCATAGTCAAATACTGCGTTGAGCATGAGATAAGCTGCTATAACGAGCCTAAGATCGGTGATATCCTCATGAGAAGCTCGAAGCAGTTCAATATGTATAATCTTTCGATGTCTCTTGTCGAGAGATATTACCCGGTTCCCGAGTATATGTTTATCAAGCGTGCAGGTGATATATTGCTCTCGTGTCTTACTCTTATCATCTCTTCACCCATATTCCTTGTAACAGCCCTTGTCATAAAGCTTAGTGACGGCGGTCCTGTTATCTATAAGCAGAAGCGCCTTACGCTGAACGGCAAGGTTTTTGACATTTATAAGTTCAGGAGCATGAAGACGGATGCCGAGAAGGATACCGGTGCCGTTATATCTTATGGCGCTGAAGATCCGCGTGTTACGAAGTTCGGCAGGTTCATCCGCAAGGTCAGGATAGATGAGCTTCCGCAGCTGATAAATATCATTAAGGGTGACATGTCCATCGTAGGACCTAGACCGGAGAGACCCGAGATAGCCGAGCAGTACAGCAAAGATCTTCCCGAGTTTAAGCTCAGGCTCCAGGTGAGAGCCGGACTTACAGGATATGCCCAGGTATACGGCAGATATGATTCTGATCCGTACGATAAGCTCTGTATGGATCTTCATTACATAACCAACGCCGGTGTTGCCGAGGATGTCAGGATCATGTTCGCCACTCTCAAGAGAATAGTCGCAAAAGAACCGGAAGACTTCCGGGAGGGTGAAGATGACGGGATCTGAACTTATAAGTGTTATCCTGCCTGTCTATAACAGCGGTAAAACGCTCGAGGAAGCCGTAACAACAGTGCTCGGGCAGACATATAAAGACATCGAACTCCTGATAGTGGATGACTGCTCAACTGACAATACTCCTGAGATATGCCGGTTACTGGCATCTCAAGACAGCAGGATCAGGGTAATAACCAATCCGGTCAATCAGGGAAGACTTAGATCGAGGCTTATAGCAGCAGGTGAAGCAAAGGGCGCATGGCTCGCATTCATAGATGCTGATGATCTGTGGAGACCTGAGAAGATCGCAAGGCAGCTCGAACTTCGGGATAAAAAAGGATGCGATATCGTCTATACTGCTTCGGCTTTTATTGACGCGGACGGCAAGCCGTATGAGTGGATAATGAATGTGCCCGCGGAGATAAGCTACAAGATACTTCTTAAGCAGAATATCATCTCCAATTCTTCTGCAATGGTCAGAAGAGACGACTATATCAAGTATTCTCCTTCCGGAGAAGATCTGCCTGACATGCATGAGGATTTTGCCTGCTGGCTCGCGATGCTGCGTGACGGACTCGTCGCCTGCGGTGTAAATGAGCCTTTGCTCGTCTACAGGGTGTCCAAGACATCCGGTTCCGGCAATAAATTCAAGTCTTTTTCCCTGAACATAAACACATACAGATACTTGAGACTCGGCTTCTTCTCGCGGCTCTACTATCAGATGTGCTACTCTGTAAACGGGATCAGGAAGTACAGGCATTTCAGGTGAGAGGCTCTGAGGCATGACAGAAGATATAGAAGTATTGATAAGTGCTTTGGGCAAGGATGCACAGGAACTGGCATCCGGCATGAACCTTGAATGCGATGCTGTAATTGTCGATCAGGGCAGCCGTGAAGACCGCTACGAATTCAAGACTCAGGAAGGCAGTATAGTTAGAGTCATTGAGTCAGGAGACAGAGGCATCGGATTGTCCAGGAATCTCGCACTGAAAGAAGCAAAGGGAAGGATAGTTCTCTTCTCAGATGACGATATAGTCTATTCCAAAGGCTATGCTGAAGGCATCCTGAAGGCTTTTGAAGCTCATCCGGAAGCTGATATCATTATGTTTAATGTCGATGTTGCAGAATATAGAAAGACATACCGGATAGACAAAGAGATCCGGGTGCATAAGTGGTCTGTCGGAAGATATCCGGCATATGCCGCTGCTGCAAGGCTGGACAGCATCAGGAAGGCAAAGGTAAAGTTCTCTGTGCTCTTCGGCGGCGGCGCACGATACTCCAACGGGGAGGACAGCCTGTTCTTCATGGACTGCCTTCGTTCAGGGTTAAAGATAATCGGAGTTCCGTATAATATAGGAACTGAGATTCCGCGGGAGTCTACGTGGTTCCACGGATATAACGATAAGTTCTTTTTCGACAGGGGCGTGCTGTACAGCTATTTGTACGGCAGCGCCGCAGGTATTTGGGCGCTGAGATTCGTTCTGGTCAAGAGACGAAATTATGCAGACAGCATGAAGCCCAAAGATGCTTTCATGCTGATGAAGAAGGGAATAAAGGAAGGGAAGGCAATAAGAGATGAGCAGGGATAACGGTCTCGGAAGACTCATATCTGAAGAAGTGTTCTACAAGGCAGTAGTGGCACTTCTGATAGGCCTGCCCGTTCTCGAATTCTTTACCGAGATCTTATGCAGGTTCAATGACGATATAATCCCGTCGTTTTTCCAGCCTCAGCTGCTGTCTTTGTTCGGCATATTGGGAACGCTGATGACGGCGGCATACTGGATATCTTCTGTTGCTGAGAAGAGGAAGATCCGTATTGCCGATATCTTCTATCTGACTTTGTTATTCTTCATGGTCATCTCAGCGGTGTTCTCGCTTAATCCGGGGGAGTATTCCGCGGGATCCCTGTTCTATTGTGAGAATCCTATGCATTTCCTTGTTTATTACTGGCTGTATTTTGCAGGAACACTTATCGACAATACCAAATACAGGAGGAATCTGCTCTTTGTATTCATCGGTGTGGCACTGTTCGAGAGTATATTTGCTTTTCTGCAGACATTTGACATAGAACTGTCCTACAGCCTTTACTATCACACACCGAATACGGCATACGGTCTTACGCAAAACAGCAATTTCTATGGCGGCATGTGCATACTGTTCATTGCCTGTATCTCAGGTGTGTATATCTTCTCGGATAACATCATCGATCTTAAGTTCCGAGACTATGTATTGCCGGTTGCTTCAGGGTTCCTTTTCTATACCATGATCGGCTCCAGGGCCAGGCTCGCGTGGGTCGGATTCATCGCACTCGTTATATTCTATGTAATCTCGTTTGTCATTATGTTCAGAAGAGATAAGGATAAGAAGGTACTGAAGGCTGCACTGAAGAGGGCTTTTATACTGCTGGGTGTTTACTTTGCAGTCTTCCTGATAGCATTCTTCTTTACGGACTATATCCGTGAGTCTGCCACCAGGTCTTACTGGGAAGTAGCCAACGGCAACGCAGATGCGATGGGTTCTGACCGTATCTATAACTGGAGGATGGGTCTTGCTCAGGTGCCGGATCACTGGCTTACGGGTGTAGGACTCGATAACTACCGCTATGTGTTCGTCTCGGATCCCGGATACCACGATGGCATGTATCTTCAGGACAAGGCTCACAATGAATATCTGCATACACTCGTAACGCAGGGAGTTCCTGCCCTGATCAACTACCTGGCCCTCCTGATATTTACTGGCAGAGGTGCAGTAAAGAGCATATTGGACGAGACCTCGTACAAGAGACGTGCAGTCACCTGGATCCTGCTCGGAATGTTCATCACATATACCGCACAGGCGCTGTTCAACAGCAGCATAAACTATGTAGTCATATATTTCTGGCTAGTCATTGGACTTATCACGCCGCGCACCGCTCTTAGAACGCAAAAAACTAATTGAAATCGCGCGTTTTATGATAAAATTCTTAATCATAAATCAATCGAAAGGCGGGCACGAAAATGGGAAAGTATTTCGGCACCGACGGTTTCAGAGGAGAGGCTAACAAAGCCCTTACAGCAAGCAAGGCATTCCAGGTCGGACGTTATATCGGATGGTATTACGGAAAGAACCACGAAGACGGAAGAGCAAGGATCATTATCGGTAAGGATACAAGAAGAAGTTCTTACATGCTCGAGGCTGCTCTTACGGCAGGCATCACGTCTTCAGGATCAGATGTTTATCTTCTTCACGTAACCACAACACCTTCAGTATCATACTGCTGCAGAACAGACGGATTCGACTGCGGCATCATGATCTCTGCATCACACAATCCTTTCTATGACAACGGAATCAAGATCATGCGTGCCAACGGCCAGAAGATCGAGCCGGAGATCGAAGAGAAGATCGAAGCTTATATCGACGGTGAGACAGAGGAGATCCCTCTCGCTGAGCGTGAGGCTATCGGAAGCGTCATAGATTATGCTGCAGGAAGGAACAGATACATCGGATATCTCATGACTGTTCCTACAAGGGCATTCAACGGCATGAAGGTAGGCCTTGACTGTGCTAACGGCGCTTCCTGGAATATCGCAAGATCCGTATTCGAAGCTCTCGGTGCCAAGGTATATATCATCAACAACACACCTGACGGTATCAACATCAACACCAACTGCGGTTCCACACACATCGACAACCTCAAGAAGTTCGTTCTCGATAATGGTCTCAATGTAGGATTCGCTTACGACGGCGATGCCGACAGATGTCTTGCGGTAGATGAGCTCGGCAACGAGGTCAACGGCGACCAGATCATGTATCTGTGCGGCAAATATCTGAAGGAGAGCGGAAAGCTCGATGGCAATACCATCGTTACCACTATCATGAGCAACATGGGCCTTTACAAGGCATGTGAGGCTATCGGCATCCGAACCGAGAAGACCAATGTCGGCGACAAGTACGTCGCAGAGAACATGATGGCTAACGGCTTTGTCATCGGAGGCGAGCAGTCCGGACACATCATTTTCGCGAAATACGCCACAACAGGCGACGGTATCCTTACATCCCTCATGGTCCTCATGACCATGCTCGAGAAGAAGCTCCCGCTGTCCATGCTCGCAGGCGAGATGAAGATGTATCCCCAGTGCCTCAAGAATGTCGTTGTAAAGGACAAGGAAGAAGCACAGAAGAACCCTGCCGTACTTGCAGGCGTCGAAGAGGTCAACAAGGCCCTCGCAGGTGACGGAAGGATCCTGCTCCGTGCTTCCGGTACTGAACCTAAGATCAGAGTCATGGTCGAGGCCAAGAGCGACGAGCTCTGCGAGAAGTACGTAGACCAGCTTATAGAGGTCATCAAGGCAGAAGGCCTTGCGGCAGATAACTGACATATCATTAAAAGGTGGAAAAGATTATGAGAGTCATCAGAAAGAGTAACTACGAAGAAGCATCAATGGCATGTGCTGAGCTTATCGCTTCACAGATCAGGCTCAAGCCCGACTGCAAGATCGGTCTTGCTACAGGTTCCACACCTATCGGAACTTATAAGGCCCTCGTTGACATGTACAAGGCAGGAAGCCTTGATTTCTCCAAGGTCACATCCGCAAACCTCGATGAGTACAGAGGACTCGGCGGTGACCATGACCAGTCCTACAGATATTTCATGAACACGAATCTGTTCGATCATGTAAATATCGATAAGAGCCGTACATTCGTACCTGACGGACTCGAAGCTGATGCGGTAAAGGCGTGCACGGATTACGATGCAATCCTCGAGTCTCTCGGACATCTGGACATCCAGCTCCTCGGTATCGGCGGAGACGGACACATCGGATTCAACGAGCCTGCTGATGCTTTCTGCGTAAACACACAGTGCATCGATCTTGAAGAGCAGACCATTCAGGATAATGCAAGACTGTTCTTTAATGGCGACCTCGCAGCAGTTCCCACACAGGCTTACACAATGGGTATAGGCTATATCATGAAGTCTGAGACAGTCATTCTCATGGCTACGGGCGCAGGAAAGAAGAACATCGTAGAGAAGGCATTCTGCGGCCCTGTTACGCCTTATGTTCCCGCTTCCATCCTGCAGCTTCACCCGAACGTTGTCGTCATTGGTGATGAGGCAGCGATCTCTGACGCAGTCGTAGCTGCAGCCAAGTAATACTCAAAACAAGTTACTGCAAAAGGAGTGTCCTTCGGGGCACTCCTTTTTTTATCCTCGTTATATAATATAATATTGACGGGATAGATTTTATGGGAGGGACCGGATGAATCAGGAATACTTTTTCTCGCAAAGTTACAACGATGCGATCAAAGACTATGAGTATTCATGCGAGAACTGTAAAGCTGACCGCTGGGACCTTATTATACTTACTGCTGCAAATGAGAGGCAGGCTGAGGCATACAGATCGCAGATCGCCATAAGACGAGAGCAGAGACGCCTTCCCAAAGGCACAGGTTTCCTTGTAGTTACGGATTATCAGGAAAAGCGCATCGGTTCCGGCGGAGCGACGCTTAATGTCCTCAGAGTTCTGGCCGAAGAATACGGTATGGCAAATGTCCTGAATCAGAAGATACTGGTGATCCATTCCGGCGGAGACAGCAAACGCATACCTCAGTATTCGGCTTGCGGCAAACTGTTTGCTCCCGTCCCGAGAATGCTTCCCGGCGGATATGTTTCGACACTTTTTGATGAACTGGTCATCATTGCAACTGACATACCCAACCGCTGCGGTAAAGGCATGATGATATTCCCGAGCGATACGGAACTCCTGTTCAATTCCCTCCAGCTTGATCTGATCTCCTGTGATGCGGCGGGCCTGTCAATGAAAGCCCCTGTGTCAGTGGGCCAGGATCACGGCGTATTCGTGCAGGGAACAAATTGCAGCGATCACAGGAATCACGATGTGGAATGGTTCCTTCACAAGCAGCCTGCGGCAACCCTGAATGAGTTTGGAGCCGTGGATTCATCCAACCAGGTTGATGTCGATACGGGATGCATCTGGTTCAGTTCAAAGCTGGTCTGCGAACTGTACGGTCTTATAACGACTGACGGGGCTTTTGACCAGTCAAGATTCGACAGATTTGTCGATCCCAAGGTCTGCCTTAACTTCTATGCGGATCTTGTGTATCCGCTGGCTGCGAAGAGCACTATCGGGGAATTCTATGAGGAGGCGCCCGAGAACGGCTTCTCTGACGAATTGAAAGAATGCAGGAAGGAGATATTTGGCCGTCTCCACAAGTACAGGCTTTCCCTTGTGAAACTGGTTCCTGCCAGGTATATCCATTTCGGCATGACACATGAGATGAACGATCTGTTCGTCGATGACATAGATAAGTATTCGTTCCTTAACTGGGAAAGACGCCTGGCTACCAATGCGGTATCAGGTACCGTGCTCAACAGTTTCGTGTCGTCTGATTCGGTCATTCCCGATAACACCTATGTCGAGGATTCGATCATCACGGGCAGCACGATAGGCGAGAGGTGCATCATCTCCAACGTTGATGTTGAAGGCACTACGATACCTTCGGATATCGTACTTCACGGCCTTAAGCTCAAGAACGGAAAGCATGTGTGCCGTATCTACGGAAGACACGATAATCCCAAGGCGTCATCCAATTCTCCTTACCTCGGCGGCTCGCTCGAAGATCTTCTGAACAAGACGGGCATATTGCCCGAAGATGTCTGGGGAAAGAATACCGCATCGATATGGAACGCAAAGATATTCCCTGAGTGCGATACGATGCCGGAAGCAGTAGAGGCGGCTCTTAAGATCCTTAAGATGATGAGGGGAGAAGCTTCTTCCGATGAGGTTAACGCCTGGAAAGCATCCGTAAGGCACAGCCTTAATTCGAGCTTTAATGAAGCAGACGTGCCCGGACTGATCGCAAGACAGCAGGATATCGACAAGCGCGTTAAGGTGGAACTCTTTGTTGCGGCACTTGCCGGCGGTGCAGACATGACAGAGACCATAGATGCTCTCAACACACGAAAATACAATGCCGGGGAATATATCTCCATGGTAAGTGAGATTGCCGGAGCATCCGACTTCCCTCAGAACATGAGGCTGTATCTGGCGTGCGCTGACATGTGCAGGAAGTTTGAGATCGATGATGAGTCGGGCAGTTATTCCTTATTCGAAGATGCTGCTTACGATGTGATCAGGGATGCAATAACCAGGGAGACGTTCAAGCGCTTTAATGTCGATCCTGATGCTCTTCATATCGTCAGTGATTCGGTTACGGAGCAGCTTCCTGTCCGCATCAACTTCTGCGGAAGTCCTTCTGATGCGGCACCTTATTGTCTTGAACACGGCGGTACGATGATCGACGGAGCTTTGACTATCAGAGGAGAGCTTCCCATCAAAGTCACCGTCAACAGGATATCCGAAAGCGAGATCAGATTCGGAAGCATCGACCAGGGTTGCACGGATGTGTTTACCGACCTTGCTGATGTGGCCTCCTGCAGCAATCCTTTCGATCCGTATGCTCTTCATAAGGCGGTGCTTGTTGCGACAGGCATTGTGCCTCAGGATGTTGCCGGAATGACAATGCAGGACTTCTGCGGGAAGACAGGCGGAGGACTTGAGATATTAACTGAAGTAAATGTTCCCAAGGGTTCCGGTCTCGGCACGAGCAGCATTATCGCGGCAGCTGCAGTCAAAGCGGTCAACGGACTTTTCGGTATCGAAGTGACAAATGAGATGGTCTATTCACAGGTGTTCCTTGCTGAGCAGCTAATGAGCACCGGCGGAGGCTGGCAGGATCAGGTCGGCGGACTTACAGGCGGAATCAAGTACTTTACTTCCAAGCCCGGTACATATCAGGATATCAAGGTTGACGTTCTCGATATCCCTGCTGAGACAATGAAAGAACTGAATGAACGTTTTGCCCTGATCTTCTCCGGTCAGAGACGTCTCGCGAGGAATGTCCTCCGTGAGGAGATGAACAGGACGATACGCAATAACAAAGAGGCCTTAGAGGCTGTGGAGAAGATACGCGAGTACTGCTCGGTAATGAGGTATTACATCCTGAACGGAGACATAACCTCGTTTGCCAAATACATAACGGCTCAGTTCGAACTTGTTAAGACACTCGACAAGGGTGCATCCAATACCTGTATCGAGTACATTTTCGACGTGTGCGGTGATCTTATAGACGGTTATTCGATCTGCGGTGCCGGCGGAGGCGGTTTCCTGCAGGTCATACTCAAAAAGGGAGTGACGAAGGACGAACTCAAGAAGAGGATCGGTGATAACTTCCTTGATTGCGGAGTTGAAGTTTGGGACAGTGAGTTTATTTAAGGACGGCAGTTATGGACAGAAGCGTTGAGATGGGAATCGAAGTGTTCGATAAAGAGATAGCGGCTCTGACTCTTGTCAGGGACCAGCTTGATGAGACCTTTGATAAGATGCTCTCGGAGATAATGGGATGCAAGGGCAAAGTCATCTTTATCGGAATGGGCAAGAGCGGACATGTTGCAAAGAAGATCGCCGCTACGATGTCTTCTCTGGGTACATGTGCCATCTACCTCAATCCCGGTGAATGCATGCACGGAGACCTCGGAATGATCCAGAAGCAGGATGTGGTGGTATTGATCTCATATTCCGGCGAATGTGATGAGATCCTGAGGATAATCCCGAGCATCAACATCATCGGTGCGACGATACTGGGCATCACATGCAACGGTGAGTCGACTCTTGCGCGTACATGCAAGATCGTTCAGGTCATCCGTGATGTTAAGGAGGCATGCCACCTCGGCATAGCACCTACTTCAAGTGCTACCGCAGTGATGGTATACGGCGATGCCCTTGCGGTCGCAGCGTCGAGGATCAAGGGGTTTGAGAAGGACGATTTCGGGGTGCTGCATCCTGTAGGAACTCTCGGAAAGAAGATAATCACAAGGGCAGTCGATCTGATGAAGCCTTTCATGGAAGAGACGTTCATCAGGGAGGATTCCACGATACTTGAAGCCGTCGAAGCCATGATAAACACGGATACCGACATGGTAGCCGTCGTAAACGATGAGAAAAAGCTGATAGGCATCGTTACCAACGGTGATCTCAAGAGGAACATGGAAGACAAAGATATCAAGAGCGATAAGATAACTCCGTTCATCCATTACTATCCTGCTTTTGTGGATGTGTCCGCCAAGGCTACCGAAGCTCTTCAGATAATGACCGATAAGCATGTCCATGCTCTTCCAGTCGTAAAAGATGAAAGCCCCGTCGGCGTTATCGAGCGCAGGGAAATCCTGAGGTACGGAATATACCTGTAATATGTTGAAGTACGAACTGCTTGCCCTGGATCTGGACGGGACACTTACAAACAGCAAGAAGCATGTCTCTCCGAAGAACAAAGAATACATAAGCAAAGCTCAGGATATGGGAGTAAAGGTCATCCTTGCTTCCGGAAGGCCTGTCATCGGGATAACAAGCGTCGCCGATGAACTTCAGCTGCGAGTCAGGGGAGGCTATATCCTTGCAAATAACGGCGGGCACATTATCGATTGCCAGACCGGAAAAGATCTTGTAAAAAGGACTATCCCGATGGAGTATGTCCACGACATATGCGAAGTGATACGCCGCTATGAAGTATTCCCTTTGTGTTATAACGAGACTGGCGTCATCTGTGAGAATGACACTGATCAGTATGTCTTAAAGGAAGGCTACAATAACGGCATTCCGGTAATAAAGGTGCAAAGCCTGGAAGAACAGATCACTAAGCCTGTCGTGAAATTCATGGTGGTCGGTGACCCTGTTGAACTCCAAAGAGCGTATGAGTATCTGAGCACTCTTTTCGAAGGCAAACTGAACGTGTTCTTCTCGGAACCGTACTTCATGGAGATAACGCCTCTCGGAATAGAGAAGGCGAGCGCTCTTGCGGAACTGTCTTCTATTCTCGGGATACCGCGGGAACACCTGATAGCCTGCGGTGACGGCCTTAACGACATACCCATGCTTGAGTATGCGGGATTTGCCGTAGCCATGGAAAATGCATATGATGAGACTAAGAAGGCCGCAGATTATATCTCGGCCTCGAATGAAGAAGACGGAGTGGCTGAGGCTGTCCGTAAATTCATCTTGGAGGAATGACATGAACGAGCCCTTTTTCTCGGTCATCGTGGTAAGCCTGAATGCAGGGAAACTGATCGACAGTACGATCAGATCCACGCTCGAACAGACTGACGGCGATTTTGAGATCATAGTCAAAGACGGGCAATCCAAAGATGATACTTTAAGTTATGTTCCTCAGGACAGCCGCATCAAAGTGTACTCCGAACCTGATGTCAGTTTGTATGACGCGATGAATCAGGGAATTGACCACTCCACGGGCAGATACCTGATATTCATGAACTGCGGTGATGTGTTTGCATCTCCCGATGTGCTTGCAAAGACCAGGGAGGCGATCGCTGACGGCGAGTACGGAATGGTCTATGGCGATTATTCGAGAGACGATATCGTCAGAAGCCAGCCGAAGAACCTTACCTGGTTCTATATGTTCAGGACGCCTTTGTGCCATCAATCCATATTTTTCAACGGAGACACCTTAAGGGCAGGCCTGAAGTATGAGATCAAGTACAAGATCCTGGCAGACTACAATATGGAACTTTATCTGTGCAGGCGTTCGAAATGTCTCCACGTGGATACCGTTGTCTGCGTGTACTTGGGAGGCGGCATCTCCGAGACTAAAGAAGGGCTTGCGATAAAGCGTAATGACAGACGCGGGATCATCAGATCAAACTATACCCCGTTAGAAAGATTCGGATACAATCTGCGCTGGAGGCTGACTTTGCCGACTTTGCGCGGACTGATATCCGGGAATAAGGGAATGAGCAGATTCTATTATTCTGTCGTGAACCGTATCAACGGCAGGTGATAAGATCGTATTGCATGTTAAAATGTACCCATGCCTAGACAGAACAGATTACTTCATTTTGCAGCTTCAACAGCCAGGACACTTCACCTTTGGCCGGTCATAGCAAGAACAGGAGCTTTCAACCGCGCAAGGCGCAGAAAGTATCCTGATACGATAGTCCGCCTGGATGTGGTCTTAACGGAATGCTGCTCATTGAGATGCAGGCATTGTTCCAACCTAATGCAGTATTACCATACTCCCGAAAATCTTGATGCGGATGAAGTCATATCCGATCTTCGAAGGCTCTTTAACTCAATGCGCGTAAGCCGCCTGAAGATCCTCGGAGGCGAACCGTTCGTATGCCAGAAGATACTGATAAAGACACTTGAATACTTAAGCGGTGAAGCGAAGGACCGCTTTGACTCTATAGAAATAATCACAAACGGAACCATAATTCCTTCGGATGAGTGTATCCGTGCAATGAAGGATACTCCCGATCTCAAGATAATATTCAGCAACTACGGAGATCTGTCTTCGAAGCTTGATGAGTTCACGGAGCTCTGCAAGCGCGAAGGTATCTGCCATGAGGTCGTCGAAGACGAGTTCTGGTGGGATTTCGGTGATGTTAAGCTCCATGAAGAAAAGGAGAGCAAAACGCAGCACAGATACGACGGATGCTATTCCAGAAGGCTGTGTACCACTCTTTACCGCGGAAGGCTCTATGTTTGTCCCAGACAGGCACATGCTATACGTCTCGGCCTGATCCCGAATGACGGTTCCGAAGATGTCGATCTCAGAAAGCCTGAATATGATGATCCTGCTGTCATGCGTGATGCGATCTACGGTCTTATAGACAGGAAGAAACGCATAACGGCATGCAAATACTGCGGATGCGACGCCGGGGTGAAGGTCGCAAGGGCAGAGCAGACTGAGAGGCCTGTAGATGTTACTTGATAATCCTGCGGTAACTGTCATCGTCCCGGCTTATAATGCCGAACAGTATCTCTCCGGTTGTCTGGACAGTATCTCCGGACAGAGTTTTACCGACTGGGAACTGATAATAGCGGAAGACGGTTCTTCTGACAGGACGGGTGAGATAGCCCGGAATGCAGCCGCAAATGATACCAGGATCAGAGTGATATCAATGGATAAGAAGGGTGTGTCCGCGGCAAGGAACGCATGCATCAAAGCTGCCCGCGGAAGATACCTTGCATTCGTGGATGCCGATGACCTTATATCTCCGGATTACCTTACCGAACTGTATTCGCATGCAGAGCAGACGTGTGCGGACATAACGCAGTGTTCTTTCCTGTTTAAGAAGGAAGACGGAAGTGAAGAACCTGATCCGAACGGAATAGATAAAGTGTTCTCCGGAAGAGATGAGATAATCAAAGCGTGTTTCCGGGGCTCCCAGGGAGATATCAGGGTCAGCGTGTGGGCAAAACTGTTCAGACGTGACACATTCAAGAGCGTCTGTTTTGATACTGACTTAAGGATCTACGAGGATGCGTACTATGTATATGAGTGCTGCATGAAAGCTCAGACTGTCTGCTGCTTCTCAGCTCCGCTGTACCGCTATATGCAGCACGAAGGCTCGACGACGCACGCAAGGCTCCTGGAGATATATCCTGATTTCTTTACGATGTTCGGAAGACAGAGGGAAGCCTTCAAGGATAACGGAACGATCCGCAAACAGATAGCGGTAAGGGAAGCGGAGACAGCACTCTGGCTCATGAGGATAATGCAGGAGTCAGCAAGAAGACAGGAGATGTGGGATCTTCGTAAGAAGACTCTCGCGGTAACGGGTGATGTATTATCATCATCTGCTCCTTTCCTGCTAAAATCAAAACTGACCGCTGTGGCTGTCATGCCGCACATATATTTTGCGATGCTGAAGGGAAGGGCCGGCAGTGAGGATACTTGACAGGAATGCAGTATTCAATATCGTTTTGAAGTGCGCACTGTTTGTGCTCGTCTTTGCATGCTGCTTCTGCCTGCTTGCTTTTGCAGTCGGCGTTAATGCTGTTCTTTCTGCAGTCATATCAGCGGTGCCTGCGTTCTGCGCAGTGCTGCTGTTCTCGTTCCTGCTCAGATATACGCGTTTCTATTACTGGTACTATTCCTTTGTGTCTTCTTTCCTGTTCACGGCGAAAGAGGGGAAGGTATACTGTCCGTGCTGCGGTAAGCATTTCGAGGGGTTCAAGGATGAGAAGTTCTATACGGATGGAGCGCATTACAATCCCGCGATGTTCTCTTCTGCAAGGCAGGATGTCATGTGTGATTTCTGCCGTTCCGCGCCGCGCCACAGGATCATTGCGGAGTGGGCTAAGAAGAATGAGGATATGCTAAGAAACTCGAAGATACTCTATTTTGCTCCGGAACTGTCCATGATGCTCTGGTTTAAAAGGCACGGCATCAAGGTTAAGACTGCCGATCTGTTCGACAAGAGGGCGGACCTCAAATTGGATCTTACATCCATCGATCTTCCGGATGAGTCTGAAGACATCATCTTCTGCAACCACGTCCTTGAACATGTGTCTGATTACAATGTCGCTTTGTCGGAACTTAGCAGGGTGCTGCGTAAGGGAGGCATGCTCATCATCAGCTTCCCGATAGACAATGCATCGGAAAGCGTTCGCGAACAGGAGACCGGCTCCGTCGAAGAACGGATAAGATTGTTCGGGCAGTACGACCATCTGCGTGTTTTCGGAAAGGACAGCAGACAGATGCTGGAGAAGGCCGGGTTCGACGTTGAAGTGATAAAGAAAGATGACATGCCGGCTGAGATCGTCTTTGATGACGGCCCTGCCGACTACGATACAAACGAGATATTCTGCTGCATAAGAAAGCAGTAGTTTCAGGGTGCGTGTTATAATCCTGTTGTCCGGAAATGACCGGAAGAATGGTGTAAGGAATCTGTTATGGGACTGATAGACAAAGCTGGAAAGAAAGCACTGACCAAACTGCCGGATCTTAAGCTCATAAGTCTGGCACGTGAGAGCATGCCGTACATAAGCGTGCAGGCGGACGGTCTGTCGTTCTTCTTCTCGAACACGGATCAGGCGATACTCAACTACATGGTCGTCAATAAGACCATTTGGGCAAAAGACGAGATGGACTTTATCCTCGGATACTACGACAGCATATCTTCCAGACCCGGCACGGTCGTTGATATAGGTGCGAACGTCGGTACATCCATCGTGTATTTCAGGAACAAACTGGGCGAAGGCAGCAGGTACTTTGCAGTCGAGCCGGTGACGGATAACTTCAACCTTCTTAATGCCAACTGTGCGGTAAACGGATATAACGACATCAACACTTTCAGGCTCGGCATATCCGAGACTGCAGGTGAGGTGAAGATGGACATAAATCCCAACAACATGGGCAACTGCAAGATCGCGGGTACAGACAGCGCGAGACTGGTGCAGTGGGAAGGAGACAAGACTTATGTGGGAGAGACGGCTCAGGTGCTGACTCTCGATACCTTTGCCGCCGAAAAGGGCATCGTCACGGACGCACCCGTACTCTTCTGGATAGATGTCGAAGGACATGAACCGGAAGTGTTCAGAAGCGGCAAGGATACCTTCAGGAGTTCTGATTCTGTCGTGTTCTGTGAGTTCAACCCGAAGCTTTATAAATACAACGGCAGATACGAAGGATTCCTTCAGGGTATAAAGGACTGTTTCGGCAGGTTCATATGCTTTGAGAAGTGGGAATCCGGGAAATACGATTTCAGGGATATCAGTGAGATCGACAAGGTCGCTGATGAAAATGACATGAACCAGTGCAATCTGCTTCTGGTCAAGTAAAGGATACGAGCCTTAGATGAGCGGCGGTTCCAAAAAGAAGATCCTGTCCAATTCCGTGTGGATGATAATCCAGCATCTGTATTCGATGCTGTCATCTCTCATAATCATCTCACTTGTCGCCAGATATCTGGGACCATCGGACTACGGACTCATCAACTACTGTGGTTCAGTAATTACTATCTTTACGACTCTGGCAGGTTTAGGACTTGAGAACCTGATTGTATCCGAGATAATAAGAAACCCTGACAAGGAAGGCGGTTATCTCGGGACTGCCCTGGTGATGAGGCTCATATCGTCTTTCATATCGTATCCATTGATCCTCGGGCTTATAACTGCGCTCAATCCTGGTGATAATACATTGCTTATTGTCGCTGCATTCCAGGCTCTCGGCATGGTCTTCCAGACATATGACGTGCTGGTTTACTGGTTCAGGTTAAAACTCAAGATGAAGTATGTCTCGATAGCTTTGGTCTGCGCCATAACGGTCGCATCCGTGTTCAGGATAATACTCCTCGTCAATAAGGCTACGGTTGAGTGGTTTGCCTTAGCGATTAGCGTGCAGGCTTTTGTTGCCGGCGTGGTGATAACTGCATTCTTCATCAAGAAGAAGGATGTAAGGCTCAAGGTCAGTGCCAAAGATGCCGGAGCGCTACTGAAGATAAGCTACAACTGCATAATCTCCAGCATGTCCATAATCATCTACATGGAAGCGGATAAGATCATCCTGGAAAACATGACGGATTCCGCTCATGTCGGTATCTATTCTGCCGCAGTGCTTCTTGCGACATGTTGGCAGTTCGTCCCCAATGCCCTGATTGATTCGTCGAGGCCTGTAGTCCTTGAGAAGAGGAAGATCTCATACGAAGAATACGTCGATCAGTTCAAGCTGATCATGGGCGGCGTCAACCTTATGTCCTTTATATTCGCGCTGATGATGAGCTGTCTCGGATGGGTAGTCATCTTTGTCATCTACGGCAGTGAGTACATGGATGCCTTCGTTCCGCTCATAGTCCTGTCTTGGTCTTCTTTTATCGGCATATCAGGGTATACCAGGACGATATGGATCACGGGAGAGGGTCTGTACAAGTATGAGAAGTATTTCGCGGTGTCAGCAGCGATCCTCAATATCGTGCTCGATGTCCTGTTTATCTGGCAGTTCGGGATCGTCGGTGCCGCCGTGGCGACATTGATAACTTATGTGTACGAAGTGCTAATAGTCCCGCTGTTTTTCAAGGAAACACGCATATTTCCCAAGCTTTATTTCCAGTCTTTCAGGATGATCCCCAGATTCTCGGGAGAATCACTGAAGATGCTCCGCCGCAGATTCTCGTAGGATTAATGCCTGACCGGGCGTTAATCAAAGTATTTTTACAGTTGCATCAATACCACGTAATGCTTATAATACTTGAATATTTTGTGCGCAATCACGCGCGTATTATATGAGGAGGTTCATCGTGGCAAAAGGAAAAGTAACTTTTAACGAGAATCTGTGTAAGGGATGCGGTCTCTGCGTAGAGGCATGCCCTCAGAAAATCCTCGAACTCGACAAGACAAGATTGAATGCCAAGGGTTATCACCCGGCTACATGCGTTGATCTGGAGAAGTGCATCGGTTGTACTTTCTGCGCTACGCAGTGCCCTGACGTGGTAATCACCGTTGAGCGTTCCTGAGTTAAGCGGAGGGTTAATTATGGCACAGAAGAGAGTATTGATGAAAGGCAATGAGGTAATTGCCGAGGCGGCTATCAGAGCAGGCTGCCGTAACTATTTCGGTTATCCTATCACCCCTCAGACCGAAGTCATGCACTACATGGCTAAGAAGATGGTCGAGGCTGGCGGTAACTTCGTTCAGGCAGAGTCTGAGCTTGCTGCTATCAACATGGTATACGGTGCAGCTTCCGCAGGTTTCCGTGCGATGACATCTTCATCGTCTCCGGGAATCTCCCTCAAGCAGGAGGGTATCTCCTACATTGCAGGCGCTGAGCTTCCTGCAGTTGTTGTCAACATCGTAAGAGCAGGCCCGGGTCTCGGCGGTATCCAGCCGGCTCAGGGTGACTATTTCCAGGCTACAAAGGGCGGCGGACACGGTGACTTCAGGAACATCGTCATCGCTCCTGCTTCCGTTCAGGAGATCTATGAGCTCGTTGTTGACGCTTTCATTCTCGCCGATAAGTACAGAATGATGGTAATGATCATGGGCGACGGTACGCTCGGTCAGATGATGGAGCCTGTTGCTTTCCGTGACGAAGAGCCCATCGAGACCATCGCTAAGCCCTGGGCTGCATGCGGCCGTAAGGGTGATGACTTCCACCACACAGTTACTTCCATCTACATCGATCCGGATGTCCTCGAGAAGAAGAACATCGAGCTCCAGGAGAAGTACAAGATCGTTGAAGCCAACGAAGTGCGTTATGAGTCTGTCTGCATGGACGATGATCCGGAGATCGTTATCACGGCATTCTCCACATGCTCCAGAATCTCCAGGAACGTTATCCGTCAGGCAAGAGACATGGGCATCAAGGTCGGTATGATCAGACCCATCACACTCTGGCCGTTCCCGTCAAAGCCTATCGCAGAAGCTGCAGATATGCCTTCTGTTAAGGGCTTCATCGATGTCGAGCTCAACGCAGGACAGATGATCGAAGACGTAAGACTTGCCGTTAACGGCAAGAAGCCCGTATATTTCCACGGACGCATGGGCGGTAACCTGCCGATGCAGAAGGAGATCCTCGACAAGATAGTTGCTATCCACGAGGGAACATTAAAAGAAGGAGGTATCGTCTGATGGCTGTTGTTTTCGAACCTACGAAGGGCCTTACAGATAAGCCTTTCCATTATTGCCCCGGCTGCTGCCTCGGCATTATCCACAGACTCGTAGCAGAGACACTCGTTGAAATGGATGCTCTCGAGACTGCAGTAGGTGTTGCTTCCGTAGGATGCACATACAACTCTTATGAGTACCTTGCATGCGACATGGTCCAGGCTGCTCACGGACGTGCTCCGGCTGTAGCTACAGGTATCAAGAGGAACCTCAAGGACAAGATCGTATTCACATATCAGGGTGACGGCGACCTCGCTTCCATCGGTACTGCCGAGATCGTTCACGCTGCCGCAAGAGGTGAGAAGATCACCGTTGTATTCGTAAACAATGCAGTTTACGGAATGACTTCCGGCCAGATGGCTCCTACGACACTCGTAGGTCAGGTGACCACAACATCACCCTGGGGCCGTAATCCTGAGACACAGGGATATCCGATCAACGTATCCGAGTTCCTGTCACAGCTTCCCGGCGCAGCTTATGTTGAGCGTGTATGCGTAACTGATTTTAAGAACATCAACGCTGCCAAGAAGGCCATCAAGAAGGCTTTCACCGTTCAGCAGAACAACCTGGGCTTCTCACTCGTAGAAGTTCTCTCCACATGCCCTACCAACTGGGGTAAGGAGCCTCTCGCTGCTATGGAGTGGCTTAAGGAGAACATGGTCAAGCAGTATCCTCTCGGATGCTACAAGGGCGCTGACCTCGTATTTGACGAGAACGGCAAGTATGTATCAGGCAGCATTCCTGCTACAGACAACAATTGCGTCAATGTCGCGGAGGTGAAGTAATGATTGATTTCTCAATAATTTTCGCCGGCTTCGGCGGACAGGGAATCCTTTCCGCAGGCAAGATGGCAGCTGAGGCTGCACTCTACGAGGGTAAGGAAGTATCCTGGTTCCCTTCATACGGACCTGAGATGAGA
>R26__coassemble_243_pt1 | contig 36458 bp, 28 predicted proteins | sample R26__metabat2_low_PE_020 | metagenome-assembled genome bin R26
CTGCAGTGCCGGCTTCGATATCGACGATAACATAGATATCACTGCCTTCGGTCCACGCCTTGCCCAGAGCCTTGGTCTCGGATATGGGGAAAACGAACTGGAATCCGTAGATCTCATCGTCAAAATCGATCTTGATCGGTTCATCGCCTGCATAGATCTCGTAAGAGTCCTCGCCGCTTACATAATCATATGTATAGTAGAAGTCTACAGCTGTATCGCCGAGGGTTACGCTCTGCTCAAGATATCTGCTTGAATCTTCGGATGAAGAAGATTCTGCGGGAACAGGATCAGTGTATGCTCCCGTCTCGGGATCTACGGTAAACTCGCTCTGCTCTTCCGACCAGGTCTTGGGATCGTATTCATAAAGTGATACGACAAGCTCATCGCCCTTGATCTGAACACTGTCGACACCTGAATAAGAACCCGAATATGTCTCAGTCAGATCAACGAGCGGAACCAACGTGTTGGAATCGGAATCGTAAGTGCAGATCGTATCGATGGAATACTCGGAATAGTCGCCGTTATCCCAATCAAAATCATCCGGTACCTTATACCCGCCATTCACTCTGAACAGGAGATTCGCTCCGATCTGACCGATCAGCATTGCGGAAGAATATTCGAGTTCCTTAGACGGATCTGCGACGATATTAGGCTCTACTACCGTGCATGTGGCATCATACCACGGAGTGTCTTCTTCTATTACCTTTGCCTGTTTTGTTGCTTTCGAACCGGGAAGTCCGGGAATCGAGCCGTTTCCGTTACATCCGGCCGCAAGAACCATCGACAAGATAACCGACGATGCAGCTACCTTGGATATGATCTTCTTTTTTGCCATATGTTACCTCCATATTAAAACCAGGCTGCCGTTTGCAGTCTTTCTTATTCGGGATTATACAATACTAGTATTACAGAAGTGTGTTATCTTTTAGGCAATGATTCATTTGGATATAAAACAAGAAGATCTGTGGTCTTATCTTGACAGATCGTCTTCGCCGGTCGCTCTATACGGTACCGGAGACGGTGCGGATAAGATCATAAAAGTTTTAGAAGATCGCGGTCTGGGCGATCGTGTGAAGGCTGTTTTCGCGAGCGACGGGTTCGTGAGAGACAGGTCCTTCCGCGGGTTTAAGGTCGAGTCTTTCGATGATGCGAGATCGCGCCTCGGAGATGATATGACCGTCCTTGTCTGTTTCGGTTCGTCGCGCCCGGAAGTGCTCGCCAACATAGAACGCATCTCCGGGATATGCAGGACGTTTATCCCCGATGTTCCGGTGTGCGGTGATACTGTTTTTGACAGCGCATTTGCTTCGGAGAACAGGGACAGGCTGCAGCACATATATGACCTTCTCGAAGACGACATCTCACGCAGGTGCTATGAGAACTACGTGAACTACAAGCTGACCGGAAGGACGGATCTTCTCGAAAGCTCCGAGACTTCCGACGATGAGAAGGATCTTCTCGCAGGCGTTCCTTCGGGAACATTCTTCCTCGACCTCGGCGCATATAACGGAGACACCGTGAAGCGGTATATGGAACTTCTTCCCAATCCGGCAGGAGCAGTCGCGGTGGAGCCTGAGAGGCACTCCTACAGGAAGCTCGAAGCAGCATGCGAAGGGTACGGCGGTAAGGTCGTACCGGTCCATGCGCTTATAACGGATCACACCGGAGAAGGCGTCATGACCTCATCTCACGGGAGGGGTTCGAGATCAGGCAGCATAACCGGCGCGGGCGAAGGCATCAACAAAGTGAAGACCGTCCCCGTTGCTCTCGAGACTATAGATTCTCTTATGGAAGGTAAGGTTCCCGGCTTCATCAAGTTCGATGTCGAAGGCGCGGAACTCGAAGCTGTAAGAGGAGGGATCCGTACAATAGAAAAGCACGGGCCCGTGTTAATGGTCTCGTGCTATCACAGAAGTGAGGATGTTTTTGTCTTGCCGGAGGAGATCTTGAAGATCAGGTCTGACTACCGTATGTATATCCGCCGGTCTCGCTGTGTTCCGGGATGGGATATCGCTTTCTGGTTCGTCCCGAAGACCTGACTTACTCCTCAGGCTTGGACTTGTAGCCGCGGATGACTATCTCCTTCTCGGGGTTCTCGCGGTCTCTTAAGACAAGGTCACAGCCGATGACATTCGCAAACTTATAAGCCATATCGAATCTCATGCTGTTCTTGGATGAATCAAGTCTGTTCGTGATACCAGCGACGGTCTTGTATCCAAGTTCACCGGCCATCTTGGTCTGCGTGATGTGCTTGTCCTTCATGAATATTCTTAATGCTTCTTCAATTGACTTCGCGTCCATGATCATATCTCCTATCTTTAGAATTCTAACTACCCGTTTTCCTCATTTACATTTTGGTATCTGATTAAATGATATTCCCCGAATGTTTAGGTCTATTTATTAAACTGTAAAGACTTTTTAAACAACACCCCCGACTTGTTACCTTGAAATTAACCCGTCAAAACACGATAATCCTTGTATGAAGATTCTGATAGCAAGTGACTCACACAGGATGACGGCAAATCTCCTGACGGCGATAGACCGGGAGAAGCCGGACATGCTCATACACCTGGGAGACATAGAAGATGACCCGAATCCCGTTGCCGCAGCTGCCGGTTCTCCTGAGACTCCGTGCATATTCATAAAGGGCAACTGCGATTATAATTCCTCAGGCAGCGTGCTTATAAGAAGGTCGGTATTCACGCTTCACGGTCACCGCTTCTACTGCTGTCACGGTCATCACGAACGGGTCAATCAGGGACTTACGACGATAGCCGTCGCTGCCTCCGACGAGAAGTGCGATATAGCATTGTTCGGACACACTCATGTTCCCTATGACAGCGAATGCGAGTTCGCACAGGAGTATTCCCGTTACTATCTTGAGGCCTGGCCGGGCTGTGCTCCGGGCGTAAGGATAATGAACCCCGGGAGCATAGCGCTTCCCCGGGGCGGATCGTTCAAGAGTTATATCATTATGTCTATTGATGAGAATGACAGGATCTCGGCAGAGCTCAAGGCTCTGTGATTATCTGCCCTTATATTCGTCTGCCGGAACAAAGTAAGATGCGTCGTGCTTGCACAGCGGGCAGATATAATCCTCGGGAAGCGTATCACCCTCGTACAGGTATCCGCAGACCGTGCAGATGAAACCCTTCTTTGCCTTGTCATCAGCAGCAGGCTTCGCCTTGATGTTGTTCTGATAGTAAGCATAAGTTACCGAAGAATCTTCAGACAGGATCTCGCCGCCTATCACATCGGCTATGAACATCGAATGCGTTCCGAGATCCATCGATGCTATCACCTTTGCAGAGATGTATGCATTGGTCTCGCTCGTGATGTAGCAGATGCCGTCAGGTGATCTTTTGAACTCGATCGCTTCGAGCTTATCAGTATCTCTTCCGCTCGCAAATCCCCAGTGCTTGTATGTATCGAACTTCGACTTCTCGGTAAGGATGGATACATTGAAGTATCCCGTCTCCATTATCATGTCGTGCGTGAGGTTCGCCTTGTTGACTGTTACCGTTATCCTGTTCGGATCTGTCGTTACCTGTGTGACAGTGTTGACTATGCATCCGTTATCCTTGCCGTCTTCTCTGGCCGTCAGTATGAACAGGCCGTATGACAGGTTATACATTACTTTATTATCCATATTACGCCTCCCGTTTATCTCCAAATAATGCGTACACCCTGATTATAATCAGGGCGTGAGCGGATGTGTAAAAACATGCGGTGAATTATAAAAACGGGCAGTTAACTTATAGTGAACTGCCCGCCATAGTTTTGCGTATTCGTAGTTATTCTGTTCGCAATGCCGTAACAGGATCCTGTTTGGATGCCGTCTTGGACGGTATGAGACCGCCTATGAGCGTGAGTATTACCGACAGGATTATCAGGATGATGCCCGCCATCGGAGGCAGCTGTGCATTGATGGCATCGGTCTCGCCTATCGTGTGGATTATGATGTTGGCAGGTATCAGGAGCAGCAGCGATATGCCGACACCCATGGATCCTGCGAGGAATCCCGTGATGACCGTCTCGGCATTGAAGACCTGTGCAATGTTGCTCTTGGAAGCGCCCATGGCACGCAGGATACCGATCTCCTTGCGGCGCTCGAGGACGCTGATGTACGTGATGACGCCGATCATGATCGAAGATACGACGAGCGATATCGCGACGAAAGCGATAAGCACGTAGGATATCGTGTTGACGATCCTCGTGACGGACTTCATCAGAGCTCCGACGATATCCGTATAAGTAATGCCGTCGTTGCCTGCTTCCTTCTCTCTGGCATTGTAGTCATTGATTATCTCTACGATGGCATCCTTGCTCTCGAAGTCCTTGGGGTAGATCGTGATGGAGCTGATGTCTTCTTCCGCGCAGTAACCGAAGTCAGAGAGGTTCTTGTCAGCCGAAGACACGCCGGTGCTCATCATCTCCGCGAGGAACGACTGCATCTGCTTCTCGTCCATGTTGACCTGGAACGCCTCCGCGAAAGCATCCTCGTCGACCGTAAATATGTCTTCCGAATCGGAGAACGTATCCTCCATCGCCTTCTGTATGTTGTCTCCGAGCACGTCTGCAACCTGCGCGAAAACCGACTCCATCGCGCCGCCCATCTGCGCAGCCATCTGTGCCGTAAGGCCGTTCATGTTGCTCGCGATGACAGCTTCGATCTCGTCCATGTTGACTGCATCAAGAGCTCCTGCGGTTACCATGGCCTGAGCCTCAGGCGTTGCCATGTAATCTGCAAAAGATGATGAGATCTTCGAAGGATCCGGAAGAGCATTCTGCTGGGCATATGCAATGTATCCGGTAATGAGCGCCGATGAGAATTCGGCAATCTGTTCGTCTGTGATGTTGATGTTCGACAGAGCCTCGGCAAGCAGGATATCCATCTGCTCGTTGACCACAGCGCTTCCTGCAGGGGTAGCAGCGTAAGCCTGGAAATAGTCTCCGAACTTGGATGTGTCAGTGATGTCCAGGCCGTTCGTTATCGCATACTGCATGAAGCCTGCCATGATGGTCTGCGTTGCAGTGTTGACTGTCTCCTGGGACATGCTCGTGACACTTCCCGAAGTCATTATCTTGATCATCTGATCTCTTATGACGGCCCTGCCTTCGTCTGTTGCCAGATATCCCTGGAAAGCCTCGGACAGGTTAGAGTAATCTGTCGTCGGATCAGCGGCAGCGTAGACTGCGTATCCTGCAAGCAGGTTCTGCATCAGTGTCTCGACCTTATCGGAATCGACCTTGAGCTGAACGCCGTTAAGAAGTGCATCGATATCAGTAGCGCTCATTTGCGGCATCGCGCCTGCAAATGAACCTGCAAAATCTATATCTCCCGTATCTCCCAGCGAAGAAGAATCGAATTCGAGATCGTCGCCGTTGAACTGGAATGCTTCCTGCATCTTGTCCTCATCTATGGAGAACATATCACCAAGTTCGAAGTCGTCATTCTCTTCGTCAAATGCCACGCCTGTAAGAACATTGATGTCCTTGTCTGCAAGCTGGTCGAGAACGATCTCTGCAGTCTCGGACTTCACGCGGAGCTCCTCGATGAGATCCTTGTAGTAGTAGATGCCCGAGCTGAGCATCTGGATATCCTCGCCCTCCTTGGGCATAACGATGCCTACGATCTTGAGGTCCTGCGCGCCTGCGAGAACATCCATCATGAACTCGTCGTCATTCGACATGTCGGTCCAGACGTCGTGTACATCATCGTACTTATACTTCTCGTATGCGGGAAGCACCTTGAATGTAACGCCGAGGAAGTCTTCGTAAGACCAGTCCGTCGTCTCTTCGACGAGATTTGTCTCATTGCCTTCTTCGAAGTCTTCGATCATAGCCTTCAGTTCGTCGGAATCACGCAGGCCGAACGTATAGACGATGAAGTCGGATACGCTTGCTCTTGAAGAGAGCACGAGCACTGCCTCCGAAGAATTCTCAGGCCACTTGCCTGCCTTGATATCATACTGACCCTGATAGAGCTCTGCATACTCGGGAAGCTCGTAGAAGATGTTCATCGTGTAAGCGGAAGAGAACATGCTCGAAGCAGACAGTCCCATCGATGCAAAATCGTTATTGGGGTTGACCTGCTTATACTTGTTATCACCGGGATTGTAATAGTAGATCTGCGGAACGAGATCATAAGAGTACTCGACACCGTTTGTATATCCGTAGATCTCGGGAGCTTCGGTATCGAAGTAATCCTTAAGCGCGGTAAGATCGTTCGTCTTGAACGAGGACAGGATCTGATTGACTCTCGGCACCTCCCTGATCGTGCCGTCAGGTGCGACCTGGAAAGCATCGGAATCAGTATCCTGACCGCCCGTCATCATGGTGAGTATCGACACGGCAGACGACGATATCTGCAGCGGGTACTGCGAGAGTGTCTTCTGCTCCGTCTCGTTGATATAGACATTAACACCGGTCGACAGCGACAGGATGAGTGCGATGCCGATGATACCGATGGAACCTGCAAAAGATACGAGCACTGTCCTCGTCTTCTTTGTCCACAGGTTGTTGAAGCTCAGTGCGAGTGCTGTCAGGAAGTTCATCGACGCCTTGCCGAGATTCCTGTGTACGGGCTTGATGCCGTCGTCTTCCGGTCTGTACGGATTGCTGTCATCCGTGATCTTACCGTCCTTGAGCTTAACGATCCTGTTAGCGTATTCTTCGGCAAGCTCAGGGTTGTGCGTGACCATGACTACGAGCCTGTCCTTGGCAACCTCTTTGAGAAGGTCCATGACGTGTACGGAGGTCTCTGTATCGAGAGCGCCTGTAGGCTCATCTGCCAGCAGGATGTCCGGATCGTTAACGAGTGCACGCGCGATCGCGACTCTCTGCATCTGTCCGCCTGAGAGCTGATTGGGCTTCTTGTGTGCCTGCTCCTTGAGGCCGACCTTATCGAGCGCTTCGAGAGCTCTCGCCTTACGCTCCTTGGCCTTGATGCCGGAGATCGTAAGAGCGAGTTCTACGTTTGCCAGAAGCGTCTGATGCGGGATCAGGTTGTAGCTCTGAAAAACGAAACCTACCGTATGGTTACGGTAGGAGTCCCAATCGCGGTCTTTGTATTTCTTTGTGGATACCCCGTTGATGATGAGGTCACCCGAATCATAGCGGTCGAGACCGCCGATGATGTTGAGAAGTGTTGTCTTGCCTGAACCCGAAGGACCGAGTATTGCAACGAACTCGTTGTCCCTTAAGCTCAGAGACACATCATCCAGCGCACGCTGGATCAGACTTCCGGTCTTGTACTCCTTGCGGATATTTTTTATCTGTAACATAATCTTTCCCTTGCTCCTTTTAAGCCACGATATATTAACACGCGCGATTAAAAACATGCTTTACAATTTTTGGCATATTTTAGGCATTTTTTGACATTTCGGCGCCCGGAAGGCCTGCCTGAGACAAAAAACAGGGCCCGCAGGTTGGTGCGGACCCTTTAGGTGTCTTTTTCGGGAACGGCGTTACGAGCCTGCATAGGCTTTGTGGCCCATAGGATAGTAGACGTCGAGGTCTACCACGCCCTTGATGCCGTCGACCTCTCCGGTGGATGTTACCTGCCAGAAGTAGTACTCGCCCTTGTAGTTGGTCTGGGGAACCCAATTAGCGACCCAAACGGTCTTGCCTGCAATGTCCCACCAGTTGTCGAGATACCACTTGCTGGAGTAGATCATGACGTCTCTTCCGCGCTTTGCCATCTCGTCGATATACGCGTACCAGAGCTGGTTCAGAGCGCCAACATCGGGGATGCCCCACTGCGCCATCTTGGAGTACTCTTCCCAGTCGAAAGCGAGAGGGAAATCGAGCACTACATTATTCTGGTCGAGGTAGTCGCAGATCTCATTTACATCCGCACGGACAGAATCGCAGTCGCCTCTGGTGCAGTAGTAATACGCACCTACCAGAAGGCCTGCAGCCTTTGCACCCTGATAGTTCTGCATAAACTTCGTATCGAAAGCCATCTCCTGCGTCGTCGACGAACATCTCGCCAGACGGATGATGACGAAGTCTACGCCTGCATTCTTTACTGCGGTCCAGTTGATGTCGCCCTGCCATGCGGATACATCCATTCCCGTAAGCGCTCCGTTCTTCTCATAGGTAGCCTGGAAATCGAAGAACTGGTATCTGTCGGGAAGAACGTCCTTATAAGCAGACGTGTAGTTGCTCTCGATGCCGGACACATTGCCCGGGTTGCCTGCGCCCTTTGCTACGAGCACGATCTGAATGGATTCGAGTCTCTTGCCGCCGCCTGCGGTGCCTGCATTCTCGCCGTTCTTTGCCCATGCCATCCAGCCGATGTCCTGTGCATGAACGCGGTAATATACGTCATAGTAGTTTGCAATATCGCCCGTAAGCTCGATGCTGATAGCCTCGAGACGCTTGGACTTGCCCTGGGTGCCGCTCATCTCGCCGTCCTTGGCTTTCTCTGAGAGCCAGCCGTAATCCTGGACATGAGTGTTGTACTGGATGCTTCCGGAATACTGCGCGCCCGTGAGCGAGATCGTGATGCCCTCTAGCCTTCTGGACTTGCCGGTAGTACCTGCAGGAGCGCCGTCAGTTGCCCAGGTGGTCTCCCAGCCCTGGTCCTGTACATGCGTGCGGTATTTGACGCCCATGGCCGAATAAGCCGCTCTCTCGACGATCTTAACGCGGATCTCCTCTACACGCTTGGATTCGCCTGTCGTGCCTGCGAGAGCTCCGTCATAGACATTGCCCTGCGCGTCTCCGTAATCCTGGATGTGCGCGGAGTACTCGACCGCATAAGTTGCAGCCAGAGCTCCGGTGAGCCTTATCTCGATGCCTTCAAGGCGCTTGCTCTGGCCCTCGGTGCCTGCAGCGCCGCCCGCAGCGACCCAGTCCATCCATCCGATGTCCTGAACGTGTACGCGGTATTCGAGCGAGCCCTCGACGCCTGAGTTGTTGATAAAGTTGATCGTGATCTCTTCGAGGCGCTTGGACTGGCCTTCTGTGCCGAGCTTAAGAAGTCCCGACTCATCCTGTGTTGCTGCCACATCGCCGATGTCCTGGACATGAGCGCTGCCCGACAGGGTAAAGAGCGAAGTCGTATCCGCTGATGCCTTATCGCCCGGAAGAAGCGTCAGGCTCCCCGTGGCAATTATCGCAGCCGTGACAAGCCCCGTCAGAGTTCTCTTCAGAAATGATCTGTTCATGTTATAGATCCCCGTGTTTTTATAATGGCTTATTATACTATAACTTCATAAAGGCCAAATCCCGCGAAAATGGGGCAAAATAAAGGGGTTTCATTAAGAAACCCCTTTATCATGAACTAATATCGAGCGAGCAGCGGTTCCCTTGCGATTTCCGCACAAGCGAAGCGCGGAGGACCTAAGTAAGGAAAGCGCTGCGAGCGATTACATGCCTTCTACGGAAGCGATAGCCTCGCGCATGTTTGCCTCGGACTTCTTGAGGAGCTCCATCTCCTCGGGTGTAAGCTTCATGTCGATGATCTTGTCGACGCCGTTTGCACCGATGAGAGCAGGAACGTCGAGTGTTACGCCATTCATGCCGTATTCGCCGTTAAGTCTTGCAGCGATGGTCCTTACTGTGTGCTCATCTTCAAGGATGCTGCGCAGAAGTGTTGTAGCGCTGACAGCGATACCGTTGAATGTAGCGCCCTTACGCCTGATGATCTCAGCACCGGAAGACTTTGTCTGCTGAGCGATCTCAGCCTTAACATCGTCACCGAAAGGTACTCCTACTGCCTCTGCATACTCGTCGATGGACATGCCTGCTACGTGAGTGTGGCTCCATACAGGGAACTGTGTCTCACCGTGCTCGCCCATGATGTAGCCGTGAACGTTACGTACGTCAACGCCGAGCTTTCTTGAGATGAGGACTCTGAAACGTGCAGAGTCGAGGTTTGTGCCGGAACCGATTACCTTGCTTGAAGGAAGTCCGGACCACTCCTGAACCTTATAAGTAACAAGATCACAAGGATTGGAGATGACCATGATGACACCCTTGTTGTAGTGCTCCATGATGCTGTCTGTGATCGTGTGTGCAAGCTTGATGTTCTTCTTGGCAAGATCAAGTCTTGTCTCGCCTTCCTTACGAGGAATGCCTGCCGTAATGATGATGGCATCTGCATCCTTGACTGAGTCATAATCACCTGCGTGAATGTACATGTCGCCGAGGAACGGTAAACCGTGGCTGATATCAAGAGCCTCTCCCTCTGCCTTATCTCTGTTGACGTCGATGAGTACGAGCTCAGAGCAGATCTGCTGCATTGCGATAGCAAATGCCGTGGTCGAACCTACCGCGCCGGCGCCGATAATGGCGACCTTGGTGCCTTCTTGTTTGTACATAAGCTTTAACCCCCTTGTTAATGCATTTTGAATGATAGCAAAACCGAATTTGATAATAAAGGCGGGCTTCTATATTGAAATTACTGAAATTTCATACAGAAAAGCCCGCCGTTAAGGTATATTTTGCTAACTTTCGCACAAATTAATTTGCGTTTTTTTACATGCCGCCGTTATCAGGCGTATCCGGAGTATTGTATCCGTCGCCGCCCTCAGGCCTCGGAATGTCCTGCCCTGCAAGGAATTCTTCCTGTGCCGCGGCCGCTGCCTGAGCCTGCGCTGCTTCAGCCGGATCTGCCGCCTGCGCCACGCTGCCCTCAGCTCCTACTGCCTTGATCGCGGTGCCGCAATACTGGCAATAGCCTACGGTTCCAAGCCTGATCTTATTGCCTGAAGCTCCGCAATTGGGGCATACAACGCCGACATACTGCTTCTCGAGCTCGTCGTTATATACCTGATGTGCGAACTCGGTCTTGGCGGTCTCGGCTTCAGCCTGCGCCTGAACAGCCTCGGCCTGTGCCTGCCTTGCCGCTTCTTCCTTCTGTCTTGTCTTCTCCTTGGCAACAGCGATCTTACGCTTCTTCCTGACATTGACGATAATGACTATGACTATCGCAGCGATGGCAACAACGGCAACTATCGTAATGATCTCCCTGTTCGTCAGCTGCTTCGTCATCATGCGGTCCGCAGCCTTCTTCAGGGCCATCTCGAAGAACTCGCCTTCGTTGTACTCCGTCTTCTCATAGTAGTAATCGATGTAGTCGAGGAGTATCTCTCTTGCCTCTTCGTCCAGGACAACGGTACCTGCGCTATATCCGGGCGTTACCGTACAGATGTAGTCTCCCGACTCGTCCGGGTACTCCCTGAACACGATGAGCAGATGGCCTTCATCCTCGCCGAAAAGCTCCACGTACTTGTCTTCAGCCCAATCCTCGAGGCTTCCCTCCGACTGGTACTCGCTTCCGACCTCTTCTCCCGTTATCCAGAGATACGGCTGAACGCCGGTCTTCTCATAGAAATACTCGAGTCCTTCAATGAGATCTGACTCTTCGCTTGAATCCGCTGTGATCCATGTTCCCCAGTCATCCTGATACCATGTATCTATCGGATCGCAGTCATCTTCGGGGAGCATCTCTCTTACCACTGTCGAGCGCGTAATGCCGAAGCCGAGCTGGTCGATAAGCGGGATCTTGCCCGTCTTAATATAGCCGAATGCTCCGACCAGGACGAAGATAAGAAGGAACGAGAAAAGTGTTCCGCACCCTGATCCGCATCCGGATCTTCTTCTGCCGTCGCCGTCATAGTATGAACCGCCTGATGAATGGTGCGATCTGCCGTAACGGCCGGAAGAATGATAGCTCCTGCCGCTTGAACGTGACCCGCCCGAAGAACGGTGTGATGAATGATGTGAATGACTGCTTGAACGGTGGCTGCTGTGATGGCCGCCGGAATGACCTCCGCCTCTGCCCATAATAATTCCCTCCTATTATCTATCCCAATAATCCCGGTTCCGTGTTCCGGATTTCTTATAAATTATAACAGAAAACGCCCGGGTTCAGTATCAAACCCGGGCGCATGAAGCTGTGTCGGTTATGCAGGATCTCAGAATTCCTGAGGAAGCTCAAGTGTCCTGTTCGCGTTGAGGCCGCGGCAGACTTCGATGAACTTCTCGAGCGGTACGCCGGCCTGCTGCTTGTTGGAGCCTCTGAAGTTGACGGAGACTGTGTTCTCGGCAGCTTCCTTGTCACCTGCTACGAGGATATAAGGATCCTTCATCTGCTTGAACTTCTTGATCTTGTCTCTCATGTTGACGTCGGTGTAGTCTGCTTCGACTCTTACACCGGCCTTGATGAGAGCTTCCTGGACCTTCTCGGCATATGCGTTATGCTCGGGTCTGATCGGTACTACTGCAACCTGATAAGGGTTGAGCCAGAACGGGAATGCGCCCTTGAAGTGCTCTGTGATGATTCCGATGAAGCGCTCGAAAGAACCGAAGATAGCTCTGTGGATAACGATGGGCATCTTCTGAACGCCGTCCTTGTCAGCATATGTGAGCTCGAAGTTGTGAGGCAGCTGGAAGTCGAGCTGGACTGTACCGCACTGCCACTCACGGCCGAGCGCATCCTTGATCTGAAGGTCGATCTTCGGGCCGTAGAATGCGCCGTCGCCTTCGTTGACTTCGTAGTTGCCTTCGCCGTACTTCTCGTCGAGGATCTCCTTGAGCGAAGCCTCTGCGGAATTCCAGGACTCGATGTCACCCATGTAGTCGTCAGGTCTTGTCGAGAACTCAGCGCGGTATGTAACGCCGAATGTCTTGTAGATCTCGTCAGCTATTGCGATAACGTCCTTGATCTCGTCCTTGATCTGATCGGGTGTAACGAAAGTATGGTCGTCATCCTGACGGAACTCCTGAACTCTGAACAGACCGTTCATCTGTCCGGACTTCTCCTTACGGTGAAGAACATCATACTCGCTGTATCTGATAGGCAGCTCCTTGTAGGAGTGCATCGTGCGCTTGTATTCCATCATGGCGTTCGGGCAGTTCATCGGCTTTGCAGCCATCGTGTCCTCTGCCTCGATAGAATAGCAGCAGCATGTGTTGTCGGATGTAACGGCATCTTCTGCGGAAGTATCCTTGGATACACCGGGAACGATGAACATGTTGTTTACATAGTGTGCCCAGTGACCTGAGATCAGCCAGAGCTTCTTGTTGTTGATGAGAGGTGCTGAGATCTCCTGATATCCGTGCTTAAGCTGGATCTCTCTGGAGTACTTCATCAGTTCCTGATAGAGGATCCATCCCCTCGGCAGCCAGTATGCCATACCCGGAGCTGTCTCACGGAACATGAACATATCGAGCTGTGTGCCGATCTTCTTGTGGTCTCTCTCCTGTGCTTCCTTGAGCCATGCAAGGTGAGCCTTGAGCTCGTCCTTGGAAGGGAAAGCAAACAGATAAACTCTCTGGAGCTGGTCTCTCTTCTCGTCGCCTCTCCAGTATGCGCCGGATACACTCTTGATCTTGAATGCAGCGCTGAAAAGCTCCTGTGAATTATCAACGTGAGGTCCGCGGCAGAGATCCACATAGTCGTCGCCCGTGTAGTAGATCGAGATGGTCTCGTCCTCAGGGAGATCGGAGATGAGCTCTGTCTTGAACTTCTGGTCCTTGAAGAGGTCCAGTGCCTCTGCTCTTGAGATTACCTTGCGTGTCCAGTCTTCCCTGCGCTTGATGATCTCGTGCATCTTGTCTTCAATTGTCTTGAAATCGTCTTCAGTAACGGTCCTCGGCAGAACGAAATCATAATAGCATCCGTCGTCGATCTCAGGACCGATCGCGTACTGTGTCTCCTTGCCGTAGATCTCGATCACGGCCTTAGCCAGAATGTGTGCAAGAGAGTGGCGGTACACTTTCAATACTTCTTCTTTTTCCATTGTCAAAAATCCTCCTCTAGAGTTTTATGCGCAGAACCGCTGCGCAGATTGCAAGATTGTATCACAAATGCGCTCGAACTTCACTAATAAAGAAGAAAACAGGGCCGCGTAAGCAGCCCTGCACAATAGCCTTATGTTGTCCCCTGCTTAACCCAGCATCTGAACCAGCTTTGCCTTGGGTGCGAACCCGACCTGCCTTGCAGCCTCTTCACCGTTCTTGAACAGGATGATCGTCGGGATGCTCTGCACTCCGAACTTCTCGGCAAGTTCGTCTTCTTCGTCAACATTGACCTTGCCTACCTTGACCTTGCCCTCGTACTCTTCTGCGATCTCGGCTACGACCGGGCCTACCATGCGGCAGGGACCGCACCATGTTGCCCAGAAGTCCACCAATACGGGGAGCTCAGACTGTATTACTTCCGCTTCGAAATTATCATTGGTCAAAACTATCTCTGCCATAAGAATCTCTCCTTTGTCTCAACATTTTCCGAATCTTCCGTCCTCATTATACAGGGAAATGCAGCAATAAAAAACCGACCGGGAGAAATCTCTTCCCCCCGGCCGGTAAAACCTTTGGAGTGGTTATGAAAAGCTTATTTCTTGCCGCTGTTCTTCTTGGTCCAGATGTCAAAGACAACTGCTGCCAGGAGAACGCCGCCCTTAACAACCTTCTGCCAGTTCTGGTCGAGACCCATGAGTGACATGCCGAGGTTGATGATACCGATCAGAGTAGCACCGATAGCCATTCCGAATACCGTACCAGCGCCGCCGTATGCGGATACACCGCCGACGATACAAGCTGAGATCGCATCCATCTCGAAGTTCTGGCCTGCGAATGAGTTAGCTGCCTTGAATCTTGCAGTAACCATGAGCGAAGCGATAACCGTGAGAACGGACATGTTGAGGTAAGCCACGAACATGACGATCTTGTTGTTGATACCGGACAGACGTGCTGTCTCTGCGTTGCCGCCGACTGTCATGAAGTGACGGCCGATGACTGTCTTCTCACAGATGAAGCTGTAGAAGACCATGATAACTACGACCCATACAAGAACTGTCGGGATACCGCCGTCCATCGCGAGCTTATATGTAAGCAGTCCGATGATGGCAGCCTCGAGAACGGTCTTGCCGATGACATAGCCAAGGGGCTCTGCCTCGTATCCCTTCTTGACCTTGCCGGCTCTTGAAGTGAAGTTCATGAATGCTACGAGAGCAATGCAGATAACACCGAAGATGAGGCACGGAATATTGAGGATGCCTGCGGGTGACTCGAACACTCTTCCTGAGAAGATAGCGAGGAAGTCAGCCGGGAAGTTGGAGATGGCACTGGTTGTTGATACCGATGTGAGGATCTCTGTTCCGGCACCACGGAATGCGAGGTAGCCTGCGAGGGTGGCGATCCACGGAGGTATGTGCAGGAATGCGATGAGATATCCGAGGATAACACCATAGAGGACGCCGATACCTACGAGGATGATAAGTGTCAGCGGAGTGTTGACCATATGGATAACCGATACGACACCTGCGATCGCACCCACGAGGCAGACGAACGAACCTACGGAAAGGTCGATGTTACCGCCCGTGAGCATACACATCAGCATGCCGGCGCCAAGGACGAATACATAGGCATTCTGTGTTATGAGAGCTGTAAACTGTGACTCGGTGAATATGACTCCGTTTGTCATGATGACGAAGAAGATGTAGACGACGAACATTACGATGATCATCGTGTTCTTCTTCAGAACATTCTTTATGCTGAAATTATTCATGCCTTTGCTCCTCCCTTCTTACGCATCTTCATGATCACGTCGAAGAAGACTGCGAGCAGCAATACGAGGCCCTTAACGACCAGCTTGTAGTTCGAGCTGGTACCCATGATGTCCATGCCCTGGTTGATGACACCCATCATGAGCGCGCCGATGATAACGCCGCCGATCGAACCTGTACCGCCGTATGCGGAAGCGCCGCCGATGAAGCATGCTGCGATGGCATCCATCTCGTAGCCCATTCCGTATGTAGGCTGAGCACCTACGAAACGTGCGATGTTCAGGACACCTGCGAAGCCTGCGAGGAGACCCATCAGAGTGTAAGCCTTGAACATGACCATCTTTGTGTTGATACCTGAGAGTCTTGTAGCTTTCTCGTTGCCGCCGACGGCGTAGAGATTACGTCCGAGGGTGGTCTTTGTTGTGATGTAAGCGAACAGTCCGAGGATGAATCCGATCCAGATAAGTGCTGTCGGGATACCCTTGTAGGATGAGAGCTTGTAGAACAGCCATACGATCGCTACGCAGATGATCACCATCTTGATGATCGTTCCGACCAAAGACTCGAGCTTATATCCGTTCTTCATGAGGTATGCACGATGAAGGAACGTATAGATAACAAATGCGATCGCAGCTACGATTCCCGTTACGAGACAGAACTTGTTCATGACGGTTCCGTCTCCTGCCGTAATTGCGGGGCCGATACCTGCGAACAGATCGGGGATGTAGCAGTCAGCGCCGCCGCCGAAGATGTTCAGGTATGTTGTGTCTGTTACAGAGTATGCGAAGCCGCCCATTACAACGTTCGCGAGTCCTCTGAATGCGAGCATTCCTGCGAGGGTCGCGATGAAAGGCGGAACCTTGACGAATGCGATCCAGAAGCCCTGCCACATGCCGATGAGGAGACCCATGACGAGCATTACGATAACTGCTACGGGCCACGGGATGCTCTTATCCATCATAATGGCTCCGACGCCGCCTGCGAAGCAGACAACGGAACCTACTGCGAGGTCGATGTTACCGCCCGTCAGGATGCAGAGGAGCATACCTGTCGCGAGTACGAATACGTATGCGTTCTGTGCAATAAGGTTGGTGATGTTCTGTGCGTAGAGGGCTCTGCCCGATGTTGCAAAGTTAAAGAAGATAACTACCGCAACAAGGGCGATAAGCATCATGTACTTCTTTAAGAATGACGATATCTTACTGCCTGTCATGCTTAGCCCTCCTTTCCTGTCTTAACAATGCAAGCCATGATACTCTCCTGAGTTGCTTCGGAAGCGGGGAGCTCTCCGACTATCTTGGCTTCATTCATGATATAGATCCTGTCACTCATGCCGATGACTTCAGGAAGCTCGGATGAGATCATGATCACTGATTTGCCTGCTGCTACGAGGTCGTTGATGATACAGTAGATCTCGTACTTGGCGCCGACGTCGATACCTCTCGTAGGTTCGTCCAGGATGAGTACATCCGGGTTCGCGAACATCCATTTCGCGAGGAGGACCTTCTGCTGGTTACCGCCTGAGAGATTGCCGACCAGCTGCTCGACCGAAGGTGTCTTGGTCTTGAGCTTGCCTACATACTCTGCTGCGACCGCATATTCCTTATCCTTGTCGATGACGAGGTTTGTGGACAGATCCTTGAGGTTCGCGAGCGAAGTATTGTGCTTGATCGAATTGGTGAGGACAAGACCGTTGCCCTTTCTGTCCTCGGTTACGTATGCGAGCTTGTGCTCGATAGCCTGCTTGGGGCTCTTGAGGACGACTTCCTTGCCGTTCAGTATGAGCTTGCCCGAGATGCCTACGCCGTAGGAACGCCCGAAAATACTCATCGCGAGCTCCGTTCTGCCGGCACCCATGAGACCGTAGATACCTACGACCTCACCCTTACGGACGTTGATCGATACGTTGTCAACAACTTTCCTCTCGGCAAACTCCGGATGATAGACAGTCCAGTTCTTGACTTCCATCAGGGTATCGCCGATCTCGACGCCGTGACGCTTCGGGAAACGGTCTGTCATGTCACGGTTAACCATGCCCTTGATGATACGGTCCTCAGAGATCTCGTCTGTCTTGCAGTCGAGAGTCTCGATCGTGGAACCGTCTCTTACGATCGTGATCTTGTCTGCAACGTATGATACTTCGTTAAGCTTGTGGGAGATGATGATCATCGTCATTCCCTGCTTCTTGAATTCCTTCATCAGATCGAGGAGAGCTCTTGAGTCTGTCTCGTTCAGTGAGGATGTAGGCTCGTCGAGGATGAGGAGCTTCGCGTTCTTTGCGAGAGCCTTCGCGATCTCGACCAGCTGCTGTTTACCTGTACCTATATCTTTTATAAGAGTCTTGGAAGAATCCGTAAGGCCGACCATCTTAAGATACTTATCAGCCTCTGAATACGTCTTGTTCCAGTCAATATTCCATTTTTTACCTCGTTCATTGCCGAGGAACATGTTCTCGCCTATTGTCATGTAGGGTATCAGGGCGAGTTCCTGATGTATGATTACGATTCCTTGCTTCTCGGAATCTTTGATGTTATGAAATTCACAAACTTTGCCGTTATAGATTATGTCGCCTTCATATGTACCAAACGGGTAGATGCCGCTTAATACGTTCATGAGCGTTGATTTGCCGGCACCATTCTCACCGACCAGCGCATGGATCTCTCCTTCTTCAACCTTGAGGTTGACGTTGTCGAGTGCTTTTACGCCCGGAAAAGTTTTGGTTATGTTTTTCATTTCAAGCAAAACATTTGCCATTCTTGTACCTCTTCCTTAAATCAAATGCCTCTCTAAGCAGCCCCCTAAAAAACAGGCGGGTTTTAAACCCGCCTGTCCAGGGTTGCAAAATAAGCCTTACTTGAGATCTTCTGCCTTGTAGTAACCGGAGTCGATGAGGATCTTCTCGTAGTTATCAGCGTCAGCGAATACAGGCTCGCAGAGGTAAGAAGGAACAACCTTCTTGCCGTTGTCGTATGTCTCTGTGTCGTTAGTGTCAACTGTCTCACCCTTAAGGATCTGACCAACCATCTTAACAACCTGAGCTGCAAGAGTACGTGTATCCTTGAATACGGACATTGACTGCTTGCCCTCGAGCATGTTCTTAACGTTTGCGATGTCGCAGTCCTGACCAGTGATGATCGGGTATGTGCCTGTGTAGTTAGAAGCGAGAGCGTTAGCTACACCAAGAGCTGTAGAGTCATTGGAGCAGAGCCAAGCGTCTACGTTTGTGCCGTCAGCATAGTAAGAGGAGAGGATCGTCTCAGCTCTGGACTGAGAATTCTCTGTCTTCCAGGAAGCTGTAGCAACATCGGAGAACTCTGTCTGGCCGGAAACTACTACGAGCTTACCGGACTCGATGTAAGGATTGAGAACGTCCATAGCACCCTGATAGAAGAACAGAGCGTTGTTGTCACCGGGGTCACCAGCTGTGATCTCGAGGTTGAACGGACCTTCAGCGTTGTCAAGGTCGAGCTGATCCTTAACGAATGTGCCCTGGATCGTACCAACCATGTAGTTGTCGAATGTAGCATAGTAATCAACTGTGTCAGACTCCATGAGGAGACGGTCATAAGCGATTACGGGGATGTTCTTAGCTTCTGCCATGTCGAGAGCCTCACCGAGTGAAGAACCTTCGATAGCAGCGATAACGAGAACCTTACAACCGGAGTTGATCATGTTCTCAACCTGTGAGAGCTGTGTAGCTACGTCGTTAGCAGCGTACTGAAGATCTACTTCGTAACCAGCTGCCTCGAGCTCCTGCTTCATGTAGTCGCCGTCCTGGTTCCATCTCTGGAGATCCTTTGTAGGCATTGAAACGCCAACCTTGTCCTTACCTGAACCGCCAGCAGCGCATCCAGCGAAAGAAACGAGGAGCATAGCTGAGCAAAGAACTGTTCCAAGTACTTTGGTTAATTTCATCAGAAATTCCTCCTAAAAATGTTTTTGGTGACCTATCACCGATTACAACTTATCATTAGGGGTGTAGGAAAATCATATCGAAAATCTGTAAATTTTAGCGAAAATCACTAATGCGCAAACGGTTGTTAGCACATTTTCGTAAAGTGTCAGGAGGATTTGTGCAGATTTGTGCTACTCGGTAGGAACGGACGCCTCGACGGTCTCTTCTTCCGTTTCTTCTTGCTTCTCTATATTCATATAGACGTCTTCCTTCATGTGGAATCCGCTGTCGATGATGACCTCGTCAAGATTGTCCTGGTTGACCGCCACGGGTTCTATCGCAACATAGGGAATGTCATATGTGCCGTCGTTGAAGAGCACGTCCACGCCGATGTCCTCTCCGTTCGCAAGTTTTACGGCATACTCCGCCGCAAGCTTGGCAAGCTTCTCCACGGGCTTGTATACCGTCATGAGCTGTGTGCCCTCAACGATCCTCTGGCAAGCCTCGAGCTCGGCATCCTGTCCGACGACCTTGATCTTGCCGGCCAGGCCCCATTCTGCCAGAGCGTGCACGGTCTCGCCCGCGAGCGCATCGTTGCCGCACATTATCGCATCGGCCTCCGAGATGGTCTCGATATTGTCGTTGACGAATTCGTACGCGAGCTCTGCGCGCCAGTTGTCGCAGTTATAAGTGAGCAGGATGTTCTCGCCGTATTCTTCGCAGACCGCCTCGAAGCCTTCCATGACCTGGGCAACATTGTAGTCGCTCTCGGGGCCCATTATCTCGACGATATTGGCATCTTCGCCGATATCCTCACAGATGGCCTCGGCCATGTTGGTGCCTACGGCCACGTTGTCGAAAGATATATACAGGTCGGCATTGGCATTGCGCACGATACGGTCATAGCAGATGACGGGGATGCCCGCATCCTTAGCCTCCTTGATGGCATCCGTCAGTCCGTCGGCATCGATGGTGACGATGACGATCGCATCAACGCCGATACTGATGAAGTATTCGATCTGTGATATCTGGGTGTCCATCTCGCCGTTTGCGGACTGGACATTGACCTCGGCTCCGAGCTCGTTGGCGGTAGCGCAGAACACATCGCGGTCTCTCGTCCATCTCTCGATAACATAAGAGTCGAAGCTCAGGCCGATCGTAAGGACATCTTCCGCCTGCGTGGGAGCAGCGATGGGGATCGTCTGGTCCTTGCCGCATGCAGCACCGATGAAGGCGAAGACCAGAGCCATTGCAGCCGCTACCGTGTTACGTAACTTTCTCATCCTTTGAGCCCATCCTTGTATTCTGTCGGAGTCTTGCCGGTTACCTTCTTGAATATCCTGGAGAAATAGTTCGGATCGCTGTAGCCTACTTCGCTGCAGATCTCCTTCATCGACTTGGAAGGATCTGCGAGAAGCTCCTTGGCCTTCTCGATCCTCAGGTTCGTTAGATAGTCTATGAACGTTACGCCCGTCTTGTGCTTGAACAGCTTGCTGAAGTAGTACGGGCTGATGTCCGTCTGCCTCGACATACCTTCGAGCGAGAGGTCCTGCGCATAGTGGGTGTCGATGTATTCCTTTGCCTTTGTTACCGCATCAGCCTGAGAGTCCACGTTCGAAGAGTTGATCATTACGACAGCGCTCTCGATGTGCTTGATGAACCACAGTCTCAGTGAATCGAGGCTCGTTATGGAGCAGACCTCGGGAAGATATTCGCTCCTTCCCCTGAACCTGTACAGGTGTCCGCCCTTGCTGTATGCCATATGCTCAGCCCAGAGAACGAACTCGAGGACCTTGAGCCTGATGTCGGACAGGGATCCGCCGGAACTGTTCTTCATCCAGTCGAAGAATCTGGTCGCTTCCGTCTCGGCCGTCTGAACATCGCCTGCCTGAACTGCGGCGAACAGGTCCTTCTCGTAATTCATCGGATAGTCGTCTTCATATTCGCATCCGACCCTGACATCATCCGAGTGTGCGACTCTCTCTGTCGAGTTAACGAGACAAGCCAGTGCCTCGCTGTACGAATCGGCCATCGCCCTTAACGGACGGACGCTTCCGATACCGATCCTGAAGTTCATTCCGAGGCGGTCGTCCAGTCTGTGGCTCATCTGCCTTGCCTGCTCGACTATCTCCGAGCGCTTGGCGTATGAGAGCTCGTCCTTGTCATAAGGGACGAGGACCGGGAGCTTGTTGCCCATTACCGAACCTATAACGCCCTTAAAATAATCCTCGATTATGAGTCTTATGTTCGTATAGTTCTTCTGCGTCTCGATGCTGGCAGGGACCGCGCCGGTCATATAGTTGCCGACCTGCTCCTTGCCGCTGACGATGACCAGCATGTAGCCGAACTTCTCGGATATGCCGAGGAGAGACATGTAGTTATCGATATTCTCCTGAAAGTGCTCGTGGAACAGAAGGTCCTGTATGAGGCCGTTCTCGATGATCGGCATGATGGTCTCGAACTTCTCCTTGATCTCGAGCTCTTCCTTACGGGACTGACGTTCCTTGTCCACCTCGGCCATGGCCTTGGACAGGACGTCTGTTATCTTCTTCTTGTCGAAAGGCTTGTTCAGGTAAGCGAGCACGCCCATATCGATAGCCTCTTTGGCATAGTCGAACTTGTCGTACGCAGACAGCACTATGAACTCTGTCTTGGAGTTCGTCTTCCTTATCTCACGCATAGCATCGATGCCGTTGATGCCGGGCATCTGTATGTCCATGAATGCTATGTCGGGACGGAAAGTCTCGGCGAGCTCGATGACGCTCCTGCCGGTCTTGGCAGTCTCTATCTCGAAGCTTCCGGGGAAGCTGTTCTCGATGATGTATTTGAGTGAATCGATGACGATACCTTCGTCGTCGGCAAGCATTATTCTGTACATTGATCCTTCTCCATCGGTATTCTGATGATCACGCTGGTACCCTCTCCCAATGTGCTCCTGATCTCGATCTTCTCCTTCTTGTCAAAGAAGATATCAAGCCTTGAGATAACGTTCGCAAGACCCACGCTCTTCTCTTCGGCAGGTTCGCCGCCGGTGTTTCTGTGTGGCCTTCTTGCCAGGATGTCTTCTATCAGGGACTCTTCCATTCCCGTGCCGTTATCGCTTACTTCGATGCAGGCGTATCCGTCTTCTTCGTAGAGCGAGAGTATGATGTGTCCCTGTCTGTCTTCGAGGTTCATGATCCCGTACTTGACGGAGTTCTCGACGATGGGCTGGATTATCATGCTCGGTATGATGACACCCGTAAGGCTCTCGTCTATGTCCTTGGAGAACTTGATCTCGCCGGAATATCTTACGTTCATGATGTAGATATAGCTGTCGACGAGCTCGATCTCTTCGGAGATCTTGACCTGTTCGTTATCTTTCTTGACATTATAACGGAAAAAATCCGCCATGTTGCTTATGTACTCGCCCGTCCTGTCTGCACCTTCCACCATCGCGAGCTGTGCGCCGGCGTTGAGTGTGTTGAACAGGAAGTGCGGATTGATCTGCGCCTGGAGATACTTGAGCTGGGCGTCCTTCATCTGGTTCTCCAGGAGAAGGCTCTTCTCCTTCATGGCACTCTCGGTGACCATCTGCTCTCTTATCTTGGCGATGTATTCCTTGATGCTCGCGAGCATCTGGTTGAACGCACGGGTAACGTTGCCGACCTCATCGTTCGAATGGATCTTCAGCGGTTCGACGTTCTCGAGGCCGCCTCTTGATATCTCGTTCGCCTTGTCGGACAGGCTCGTGAGAGGCCTGGTGATCGTACCGGTAAGAAGGACGATGAGCAGGACGTTCATGAGGGACACGATAACGAAGATCGACAGACACAAAACCTCCGAATAACGGAGCGATCCTATCAGGGTGTTGAAGCTCTCTGAATTGATGCGGAACGTCTCGTTGTTGAGGCTGTAGATGTATGTGTTCAGCACGTCGTACATCTCGGTGCACTCTTTGTAGTACTGGGTGTATTTCTCGATGTTGCGTCCGCGCTTTGCCTTGACGGCGTTCTCTGCAGTGAGGAGATAGCTTTCGGCGAGTTTGCGGATATTGCGCTCGCGGAGCTTGTAGACGTTGTCCGTCGGCAGGTTGTTGAGCTGCTGTATCTCGACCGAGATCTCCTGCGAATACTTGTAGTAGAGCTCGAGGTCATCGGTACCCTTGGTCTCGAGGAAGCCCGTAAGACCGGAGTGGACCTGGGCAAGATCGTCAGACAGATCGTTGAGGCTTATGTTGGTCGAATAGACCATGTCGATCCTCGAGAGCATACGGTTGAGGTTAAGGTATACGAACAGGTTGACTCCGAACGCGATCATCGAGGTCACGAGGAAGATGAATACCAGCTTATACCTTATCTTGAGGTGGCGGAGACGTTCTCTAAGCCGTTTCATCCGTTACCTCCTCCCCGTCGTCCGAGCTGATGTAATCAGACACGTTCGCCTTGTTGATGAGGACATAGTTGGTATCGAAATATCCGCTGACGTTGCCCATCTCGTAATACTCGTTAAGAGCATCCACGCAGTACTTTGCAACCTGCTCGGTATCAACGCTGAACGTCGCTTCGATGGCGCCTCTCTCGATGCCTTCGAGAACGGAATCGGAATCGTAGTAACCGATGACGGTGGTAACGCCGACGAGATTCTTGTCGACGATATACTGATAGGCACATCTTGTGTTGATATCACTGAGGCATACGATGATGTCCGGCAGGGAATCATATTCGTCCAGGACATCTATGATCTTCTCCTCCGCACTGAATGCGGAGTCCGATTCTATAACGGCAGAACTCAGGGCGATGTTGCTTCCGTTGAGCCTCTCCTGGATAGCCATGTAAAGCGCGATCTCGTTGCTGTCTCCGGAGCTCATGAGGACGAGAGCCTTGATGCCCGGCTTGCCCTTGCTGGCTGCAGCAGAGAGCACGAGGTTGCCGTACTCGGTACCTGCGCTGTAGTTGTTCATTCCTATGAAGCTGCATCTGCTGGAGTTGGGCGAATCGGTCATCACCGTTATTACGGGAATGCCCGCGGTATCGGCCTTATCGATGAGTGCTGCCGTCTCTTCCGAGTCGTCGCCTTCGAGTATTATTCCCGATACCTTTGATTTGATCGCTATCTCGATAAGTTCTTCCTTGGTATAGCTCGTCACGAGATCATCTCCCAGACGCTCGACATAACAGTCGTTCTGAAGACCGTATTCCCTGAGATCCTGATACAGATTATCCGAGACAGTACTGTCCGGACTGTCTGCGATATAAACATAGATCTTGGAATAGGTCTGGAAATCGTCGATGCCCGAAGCCTGATAGGCATCGACCTGATAGTAGAAAAAAATAAGCCCCACGATGGTCAAGGCAAGCAGAATTATCGTTGATGCAGACAGTATCCATAAGAACAGCCTGTTCCTGTTTACCTTTTTCTTCTCCACCGGGGTCCCTCGTGCTTATTGTTTTAATTAATGCTAACAATAGCACAAAGGGATTTTGTTTATCAATGATTTAACATTGTTACTCGGCGGGTTTTACGACATCTTCCAGTACGAATGCCGAGTATTCTTCTGTTCCGACGGTCTTTGATGCTTTGCCGCCCATGTAGCCGAGGAACATATTTGCCGCAAAACCGAAAGCAACGAGCAGACATACGCTCGCCAGGGCGATTATCGCTGAGGTAAATATCGGTTTCCTGTCTTCATTGCTGTAGCTGTAGTTCGTTGAATCATACATTTTGACTTCTCCTTTGGTTTACGAGTGTAGAGAATAACGGCTTTGATGCCTCAAAACTCGTCAACCAATGGGCAAAAGACTGGCAAAACTGTGGCAGCGGTTACAAACGTATTACATTAGTACGTGCGAAAATCTCCTTTAAGTGTATACTTTTACGGGGGGAAATATTCAGATGCCGGACGATAACCGATTGAGATTCGGAATGATTGCAGGAAGGATCGCTGTCTGTATGGCAGCATTCTTTGCTGTAACTTTTGTCATCGGCACATTCTTCGACAACCCCATAGCATCCGCAATATTCTCGGGCGGCAACATCCCCGCCCTCGTCATATCCTCTTTGGGTATCTATGTGTTCTGCGGAGCATTCTCATTCTATTTCGGTGCGGCTCTGAGCCAGTCCATGAAGATCGCTAACGACTTCAAGCGCACAATATACTGTTCCTTCATCATCTTCTTCGGCGTGATCGTCATGACGGTAGCCGGAGGCTCGCTTCTTGATATCAATAATCTGGGCGGGATCTTCCCCGAGATAAGAAGGACCATTCCGCAGATGATAATCGTGTTCTTATTTGTCTTCTTCCCCATAGCAGTGTTGGGCTTCATCCTCGGCAGACGCAATAACGATCCCACGCTGGGAAGAAGGATAGTGCTCATACTCAACTGCATGGCCATCATGTTCATCATCTACGAGATCATCAAGACCGGGCTTCCCCGTCCGAGATTCAGGCTTATACAGGAGCATATAGACGGGGTTGATTTCCACGCGTGGTACGACCCGATAAAGAACAAAGACGAACTCATAGAGACATTCGGGATATACAGTGACAATTTCAAATCCTTCCCGAGCGGCCACACCGCAAATGCGATCCTGAGCATCGCGATCCTTCCCGGACTTGCTGCCGTAGTTCCCGCGCTCAGGAATAAGAAGAAGGTGCTGTTTGTGGCAGGATTTGTTTTCGGATTCCTGGTGCTTGCCTCGAGAATGGTGCTCGGTGCGCATTTCCTGTCCGACGTGTCCTGCGGAGGCTTCATTGCATCCGTAATGTCTGCGGTATATTACAAGCGAGAGAGACAGCTTTTCGGGTAGCGCGTAGAGATACTCCCTTATGTTATAATCACGGGTGGAATAACCGGCCTTACAGAAGGCCGGGGAGGGGGGATAGTATGAAGACTTTTTGCGATTATTGCGGAAGCGCCATAGATGATACTCTGGACAGATGTCCGAACTGCGGCGCGGTCAACCAGCACATGCAGAGATCAGGCAACCAGGTCCCTAAGACGATAGAGGAGCTGCAGGCTTTCGCGGCGGCAAACAACATCCCGCTGGAGAAGATGAGGTTCTTCGTCGGAGTCGACTACAAGGAGCCGCGTGCCTTTGGTATCTACAAGGAACCTAACGGCAACTGCGTCGTCTACAAGAACAAGGCAGACGGCAGCCGTGCCATCCGCTATCAGGGCGCAGACGAGGCTTATGCCGTCAACGAACTCTACCAGAAGATGAAGGCGGAGGTCTTAGAGCGCAAGCAGGCCGATATCAACAAAGGAAGAACGACTTCCAGACCAAAGCCAGTCAGGTCTTCTTCAAGAAAGAGGAACTCCGGCTGCGGCGGTCTGGCAACAGGCTGCAGTACGGGAATCGTGATCTTCCTGGTCATCATGATCATGATCGTCGCGTTCGTCAATTCGCTCGAAGACGCCAAGTCTCCGAAGAAGGGTTACTACGAATACAACGGAACACCCTACTACTACACCGGCGGCGCCTGGTACACGCCCGGCGATGACGGCGAGTGGGAGAGGGATTACGATGCTCCCGACAGGCTCGAAGAGAACTATAACGACTACTTCGAGGCCAAGGATTACTCGAGCCTCGACAGCGACTACGCAGGCGAAGTCGAAGAGTACCCGACCGAAGCGTATTCCAATGACAGCTACGACAACGACGACAGCTGGAATGACAGCAACTGGGACGATGACGACTGGGATTACGACTACGACAGTTACGATTCGTACGATTCTGACTGGGATTCGGATTGGTAAAGCCGGGAATCACGAGATCCAAACATACAAAAAGGGCTGTATCAAACCGATACAGCCCTTTTCTTTGCCTGTTGCTGACGGATATTAGTGTTCCATCCTCCACTTGATGCATCTCTCGAGATACTCGACGTAGTCGGGGTTCTTGCACATGCCCTTGCCTTCGGTGTCTGATACCTTGGCAACGTCCATGCCGTTGCAGACCGTCGTCTTCATGACGATGTTCAGGGGCTCTGCGTCAGTATCGTTGGCAATGTATGTACCGATGCCGAAAGCGACTTTCGCCTTATCCTTGAAGTACTCGTAGATCTTAGTCGCCTTCTCGAAGTTAAGGCTGTCAGAGAACAGCAGTGTCTTGGTCTTGGGATCGATGCCGAGCGACTCATAGTGAGCGATCATCTTGTCGCCCCACTCATACGGATCGCCGCTGTCGTGCCTTACACCGCTGTAGAGCGTCGCGTATGTGAGCTTGAAGTCTCTGAGGAAGCAGTCTGTCGTGATAGCATCGGTGAGCGCAGTACCGTTAAGGATACCGTATTCCTTTACCCAGCAGTCCAATGCATACCAGTTGGAGTAAGCGGGGTTATGCTTGTGGTTGCCCTGGCCTACGCACATGATCCACTCGTGAGCCATCGTGCCTACCGGAGTTACGTTGTGCTTCATCGCGAGGTATACGTTCGAAGTACCGACGCAGCGTGATGCGCCGAGATCCTTGGAGCAGAGTTCCTTGACCGCGAGATCCTGAGCCTCGCCCGAGAGTCTTCTCCTGAGACCGAATTCACTGAATACGCCGATGTTCCATTCGCCTGACTGAAGCTTGGAGATCTTGTCATCAAGCCTGCGGCGGAAAGAATCCATCAGGGCATCGTAATCGTACTTCATGCGGAAGTAGACTTCGTTTACGATGGCGAGAGTCGGGATCTCATACATCGACGTGTTAAGCCATGTGCCTGTCGTCTCGATGGAAAGGCCGCACTCCGCATCCGTCGTGATGGTGAAGTCATCGTATCTCGGCTTCCAGAGCCTGAGGAACGATACGTAAGAACTCTTGATCCAGACGATGCTCTGAAGGTAGTCGAGCTCCTCCTCGTTGAACCTGAGGTCGCAGTATGCCCTGATCTGGTCCTTGATCTCCTCGACCATCTCTGGCGTGAACTTAACGTCCTTGTTCCTGCATCTGAATGTCCAGGTCGTCCTGTAGTCGGTAAACTGGTGAAATATCGCCTGTCCCATGCTGAACTTGTACATGTCAGTCTCAAGCAGGCTGTTGATTATTCTCTGAAGTCTCATAGTCCATCTCCCATTAGTTCTTGTGTTCTTAATGTGGTATCTAACATTTTAATTCTTTTGACGAGTTTTGGGTAGTAAAATAGACGTTAGCACACCTTTTAAGGGGATTTAATATGAATGGATCAAGTAAGGGATTGAGAAGGCTCGTTGCCGGCGTTCTCGCCGCAGCAACGGCATTGTCGTTTGCTTCCTGTGCTCTTTTCGGGACTTCCAAAGAAATCGTGGACGCAGCAGATATCTTTGCTGCCACGGTCATCAAAGGAAATGCCAAGAAGATCATTAAGCTTACGACCGAGAAGAATAGCAGCGACGCAGCGGCTGAACTTGGAACTTTGCTTAACAAGAACAACTATTCTTCCAACCAGAAGGAGTTTATCGATGCGGTAGCTGACACCATGACATACAAGGTCAAGTCCGATACCGTAAAGTCCGACAGGGAAAGAGGATCGGTAGATGTCGTCTTCACGATGGTCGATTATGAGAAGGCCATTAAGGATGGCGATTGCGAGGATATCGATGATGTCATCGACGCTCTCAAGGACTGCGAAGACACAATTGACGTCACTGTCAGCCTGGAGTTCAAGAACAAGGGTGACAAATGGCTCGTGGACAACATCGATGATAAGGATTTTGAAGACCTCTTCGAATTCTATACATATGACATCTCAGACTCTGTCGATGTCTACGGATACGAGTATGATGTCATCGATGACACCGACTATTTTGACTCCTTGTATAAAGATTACCAGACACAGACTTACGGTTACGGTCCTGAGACTATCAATCTCTGGTCTTTCACGAACGAAGTCCCGGATATGGTCGCCAAGTATATCGAGCTTAACCCTGATTTTGGCAATGAATACACGGTAGTCTGCAAGATAATACCTACGACAACAGATGAATACCAGCCTGCTCTCGAAGACGCTCTTATCAACGGCGGTTCTGATGCTCCTGATATCTATGCCGTCGAGGCAGGCTTTGCGACGAAATTCACTCAGGGAGAATTCTCCGGATATGCCGCTCCATACGAAGACCTCGGCATCGATATCGATGCTGCGATCGAAGAAGCGGATATTGCACAGTACACAATAGATGTAGGTACAAACAGCAGCGGAGATATCGTTGCTCTCGCATATCAGTCGACGGGCGGCGCCATGATATACAGACGTTCCATCGCAAAGGAAGTTTTCGGCACGGATGACCCCGAAGAGATCTCAGAGATCGTTGGCGGCGGCTCCGGCAGCTGGGATGCTTTCTGGGATGCTGCGGCAGTCTGCGCAGACAACGGCGTGGCTATGGTCTCCGGTGACGGTGATATCTGGAAAGCCGTGGAAGGTTCCACGGACAGCTGGATCAAGAACGGTTCGCTCAACATGGATTCCGGCAGATTCGATTTCTTCGATATGTCATACGAACTCACGGCAAACGGCTGGTCCAACGGCACTCAAGACTGGACGGAAGCCTGGTACGCCGATATGGCAGGTAATGGCGAGAGGCCGGTATTCTGCTATCTTGGACCCGCGTGGCTGCTCAACTATGTATTGGCACTGAACTGCGGCGACACATACGGCGACTGGGCTGTATGCACACCTCCCGTGGGCTTCTGCTGGGGCGGCACATGGCTTCTTGCCAACGCTGACACAGATCAGCCCGAAGGCGTTGCAGAACTCCTTTACTGGATCACATTAGACTGCACTGAAGACGGACTCCAGTATCTCTGGGCAAACAACCTGTTCTACGATTACGGCTGCAGCGATACCGTTGCTTCCGCCGCCGTAATGGCTATGTCCGACGGCACATCAGACCTACTCGGCGGTCAGAACATGTTCGGCGTATACATCGAAGCAAATGAGTATGCGACAGGCGATAACATGACTGAGTATGACACACAGATCAGCAGCCTCTTCCGTTCTGCAGTCGACAATTACGTTGATCCGTACGGGGATTACTACGGCGATCTCGATGCAGCCATCGCGGCTTTTGAGAGCGATGTGGAATACAACATCGGCATCTGATGCGGCGTAAAAGTTAAAAGTAACGGGGTCGGTAATTCCGGCCCCGTTATGTTTGTGTCTCAGTGGTGTATCCCGAGTGCATCGCAGTCCAGTGTGTCGCCGGGAATCGAATAGTCAAATTCGGTTATCAGGAATCCGTCCAGACCGATATCTTCCAGATCAAAAGCAACCAGAGTTCCGTATTCGGGATCAGAAAAGAAGAAAAACTCAGTATCATAAGCGTCCGCATCCTTGCAGCCCATTGCCCTCAGCTTTTCCATGTCATCAGTGTTGACATAAGACTCGGGCAGACCGTACATGGATGCGCTGTACTCGGCTTCGGGGAACACGCTCTGAACGTAATCGATAACTTCGTAGACATTGTTGCCGTTCCACTCACCGGTCGCTCCGTCCAGGACACCGAGGTAAGCACCGCCGTCTTCGGCATAGACCAGATATGTGATATCCAGCAGATCCTTCACGTCGTATCCGGAGACCACATCATCAACGGCTCTGGCAACAGCTTCCGGCTGACCTTCCGAAGGCCTCGCCTCGAAAAGGATCTTCCCCAGATTATCTTCTATCTCCACTTTGTACTCATCTTCAATATCGGATAATTCATCCGAAGCATTCTCGTGGATATAATCGATATAGAGATTAGTAAAATCCGAGCTTGTCTGTTCGGCATACCCGAAGCTGCTTCCGTCGATATTCATATCGACCATTCTTGAAGTAACCGTATACTCGATGCCTGTATCCTCATCGATGAGATATACGGTCCTTAGTGTCATTACCCGATCCGGTCACTTCCTGGCTTACGAACTTACAGTCGCCGAATTCACTCTTTGCATATGAGATAAGAGATCCCTTGCTCTTGACCGAGCAGGAACAAAAAAGCAATGCGCAGACACACGCGGTCAATACTGTCATGACATATCGTTTCATGACAGTATTATACTACGTTCAGTTCTTCAGTTCATAAAGCCCGTGGCGGTTGCAGTAAGCATAGAATCCGGTAACGCGGTCTATCCTGAACCTCGCTTCACAGGCGCCTTCCGGGTAGAGCTTTACCAGCTGAATGCTGTGATCCGATACTGCCGCCAGGAAAGATATATAGTGGTCCTTTGTCATCGGGTGGCTGACCGTGACATAGTACTCGTCTTCGATGATCTCTTTGCAGATAATATGTTCCTCATCCTGGACCTCTGCTTCCAAGGGCGGCAAGGTGATACCGCAGCAGCTTATCACCGCCTCACCAGAAGCCTGCAGGATGTTCCCGCATACGGGGCAGACGTAGAACCTGGAGCGGGACATTTTCGACGTGCGGTTGAGGTTACGGATGTCCTCGCCTGAGAGAAGTTCTATGACGGAGATGCCGAGCGCCTCCGCCAGCGGTTCGATCAGACTGATGTCCGGGAAGCCCTGCCCCGTCTCCCATTTGCTTACCGCCTTGCTGCTGACGAAGACCTTCTCCGCCAGTTCTTCCTGCGTCATGTGTTTATTCTCGCGGAGCTTCCTTATGACGGCTCCGGTAATGTATCTGTCCATAACAAATGCCTCCTTATGCTACCAAGATAGCATGAGAAGGCATCGGTTGTTACCTACGCTGCGTGGATAAGGTCAGAACGCCTTGCCTGCGGTGAACTCCTCTACCGTGTAGACGGTCTGGTAATCATTCGGGAGCAGCACGAAACCGCACGAGCCGAACTCTTCTGCGGCGGCTGCGACATCATCTCTGGTGTCTGCCGTGCCGGATCCTTTCACAACATCGTTCCATGTCGTTGCACCCCAGCTTGTCGTGGTGGATTTGACGTTGATGTACTTGTACGTACCGTCTGCATTCTCATACACGAAAGTCTTGAGCATGACCTCGCCGGTACCTTCCTCTATCACGCAGAGCCAGCCGTCTTCGATGGCGCTGTCGCTCAGCTCGGTATCGAGACACTTGAGTTCTTCACCGGCCGTGGTCACGACCTTGATCTCATCCGGCAGGAGGCTGAGTTCTATCGCACAGCACGGATAAGTGAGAGCCTCAGTCACCATGTCCGTCGGCCCGGGCTCTGTCTCTTCAACTGTGATCGTAAGAAGACTGCCGTCGAAGTCTACACTCAGTATCTGTATGTCATAACCGCCGGTGGACTTCTCACCCGCTGAGATGATCACATCATACGGGTACCCGTCTTCTTCTACCTCGACAACATAATATCCCCTGTCTTCGCTTGTGCCGTTCACGGTCATGATCTGATAATCCAAGGATGCCTTGGACGGCTGTGAGACGGGATCCGACGGTTCTTCGGTATTTGTCTCAGATTCTTCTATTGTGGTCTCTTCAGGCTTGTCGCTATCGTCCTTGTCTTTACTCTTCGGCGCACCGGCGCTGCATCCTGCAAACGCCAAAGCGACGGCCATGGCGGCCGCCGTGCAGCTGATATACTTCCTTGTGACACTCTTCATCCTGTTACCTCCCGCGGGTGTTGATACCATATATACAGGTAATGTACGGGAAATGTTGCAGTCTTACTGATCCGCGCCCAGCCTGTCGCTGTCGTTTACGACCAGGCCGATGCTCTTGGCATTCATGGCAAGCTCAAGGCGGCTCTCGAAGCCCGTCTTCTCCATGATGTTCTGGATGTGCCTCTTTACTGTATTTACGGATATCACCAGGCTCTCTGCGATCTCTTCGTTCGTCCTGCTCGCGGTTAGCTCTCTTAATATCTCGATCTCGCGGTCCGTGAGGTCTGCCCTGGTTATCTTGCCGAAAGGAACATTCGGCTCATCCGCGGGATAGATGGACTCGCCGTTAAGCGTGCGCTCCATGATCTCCAGAAGGCCGTGCTCGTCGTATTCCTTGTACCAGAAGCTCTCGATGCCCGCATCTTTTGCTTTCTGTTCCCAGCTCGTCTCCGATGTGGATGTCGTAAGGATGATCTTGACTTCGGGGTGCTTCTGCTTGATCATCTCCGCAGCTGTCAGGCCGTCGATACCGTCCTGCATCATGACGTCCAGTATCAGAAGATCGACCTTGTTCTCATCGACATATCTGACTGCTTCCTGAGCCGTACGCAGGCCGGCTGCAAGCTCGTAATTCACCGATGCACGCACATACATCTCAAAGAATCCTGTCGAGATGTTGTGGTCGTCTACTACAAGAACTCTTGCTTTATGAGACATGACAATACCCCTTTATAACGTTATTGACTCCATTGTAGTTGTTATTGGCCGAGGTGACTATCACCCATTTGTACCATTTTTGCAGATACCTTATGTGTTTTGCCCTGCATCGGCCCCCAACGAGAAGAGCGGAGCAATCGCTCCGCCCTTCTCCTTACTCATATCCCTCTTAAGAATTAGAAACCCTCTACAAACGCCTTATCAGTTACGGCTGTAATGCCTTCGTATGTTGCACCGGGTGCAGGTTCGCCCTTAGGAACAAGAACTATCTGGATTCCTTCGAGTCTTGCAGATCTTCCTGCAGTGCCTGCGCACTCGCCGTTCTTGGCCCAGGCCATCCAGCCGATATCCTGTGCATGTACTCTGTAATAGATATCGTAGTAGTCTGCTATCTCACCGTAGAGCTCGATGCAGATTCCCTCAAGTCTCTTGGCTTCACCCTGCGTTCCGCTCATCTCGCCGTCATAGCTCCAGCCCTGCCAGCCGTAATCCTGTACATGTGTCTTGTACTTAATACCGCCTGAATACTGTGTGCCTGACAGGAACAGTTCGATGCCTTCAAGTCTCTTGGATTCGCCTGAAGTACCTGACATAGCTCCGTTTGTTGCATATGACTTCTCCCAGCCGTAATCCTGTACGTGTACTCTGTACTTTACTGACATTGAAGAACCGGAGTTCTTAGGTACGATCCTTATCTTGAGTTCTTCTATCCTCTTGGACTCGCCTGTTGTTCCTGCAAGTGCTCCGTCCTTTACCCAGCCCTGCATATCACCATAGTCCTGGATATGTACGCAGTACTCTACTGAATAATAGTCTGCGAGTTCACCTGTAAATCTGATCTCGATAGCCTCGATACGTAAGGACTGACCTTCTGTACCACACTTCTGGCCTGCATCTGTCCATTCCATCCAGCCGATATTCTGGACATGCACTCTGTACTGCAGTGTTCCTGAGTAAGGTGTATTGTTCTCGAAGTTGATCGTGATCTGTTCGAGTCTCTTACCCATACCTGTTGTACCGATAGTAAGAACGCCGTCAGAGTCTGCAACTACGCTTACATCACCGATATCCTGAACATGTGCTATGCCCGTGGTGAGCTTAGGCGTTTCGACAGGTGCAGGAGTTGATGTGGCAACAGGAGCAGGCGCAGGAGTTGTCGTAGTAGTTGACGAACCTGAGCCTGAACCGGAACCTGAGCCGGAGCTTACTGCTGTCCATTTCGCGTACAGAGTGATATCAGCAGTTACTGCCGTATCAAAGCTGTATGCAGTAGTGCATGCAGAGTTCGTATACCAGCCGCCAAAGGTGTAGCCTGTCTTAGTAGGATCAGAAGGTTTGGTTACCTTGCTGCCGTCCACAACTGTCTGCGATGCTACAAAGCTGCCACCGTTGGAATTGAATGTGACCGTATGGTTAGTGACAACCTCTCCGTTTACCTTGAAAGTGACTGTTGCCGTGTCCAGAACAACCCAATCATAGGCTGTGCCTGCTCCGTCTTCGTCATAGTACAGTGTCATTGTAGCAGTATATGTTCCTGCTGTAAGACCGCTTGCAGGATAGATGCTTCCCTTGCTGAAAGGTCCGCCGGGATACATCATTCCGCTTGCGGAATTATTAAGGTTAAATGCAGATACATTACCATCGGTAAGTTCAAACTTCATAGTATTTGAAGATCCGGACAAAGGTGCCGTACCAGTGTTGTCCAAATAAATAGTCTTTCCATAAGAAGAATAATCATATCCTTCGTCCACTGTTCCAAGATCAATATCATCGACTGAAGCCGAAACTACTTTATCTACATAGGTTGCCTTTACCGTAACGGGGCCGTCCGGCATAGTGAAAGAACCATTGCTCTGGACAGTTACCGAGCCGCTGACTACTTCCCAGCCGTTGAACACCTTGCCATCCTTATCGTTGTAAGTGAGATGGATGATCTCGCCTTCAGCTGCCGTGGTCTTATCCGATGTGCCGTCGATAACTGTAACAGCATACTTGGTACCCGGAGCAGTAACTGTAACTGTTATTGTTGCCGTATCCATTGCTATCCAGCCATAAGCTGTCTCATAACCGTCTACATCATAGTAGAGTGTTACAGTGGCAGTGTATGTTCCTGCCGTGAGACCTGACTTAGGATAGACATTTGCCTTTTCGTAAGGTCCGGAAGAATACATCATTCCGCCGCCAATGTAGTTAACCTCAAATGCGGATGTATCACCACTGGTAAGCTCGACCTTCATTGTATCGATAGTACCGGACAGAGCTTCTGTGCCGGTCTTGGTCATTTTCAAAACTTTACCGCAGTCGGCATAGTCATAGCCTTCAACAATTGTGCCAAGATCAAGATCACTTAATGTGGCTGCATATCCGTCCGGAAGAGTCTCAGGTATGGTGAAATCATACCTGTAACCAATAGCTCCGGTATAAGAATTACTAAACGTTCTATAGCCTGTTTGTCCGTTAAGCGTTGGTTGTACCACAGTATCATTGATAATGCAGCCCGAAACCGCTGCATACTCTATCTCTACAACATAAGTCTTACCTGCCTCGAAAGTCTGATCTGCAGTCATGCGTTCACCGGGAGCGTACTTGTCTCCGCCTTTAAACCAACAAATACCGGAAGAATTTTCCACAACCTTAGCGGTATATTTATTCGAATCGCCTGGAACGACAGTCATGCTCGGGGTAGCGCCGGCAGCGGGTGCTTCAATCGTTGCACTCATTGATGTTATTACAGTCTGTTCTCCATTACCCCAGAAGATAGATTACGAAATCGTAGTTTCACTATGATCAGTGCCTTTATAGGCCGTAACGTAAAACTTATAGGTTCAGCTGCCAAGAGAAGTAAGGT
>R26__coassemble_252_pt1 | contig 35847 bp, 31 predicted proteins | sample R26__metabat2_low_PE_020 | metagenome-assembled genome bin R26
CTCGTTGCTAACGGCGTAAAGGTAGTAGGTGAGGGCGCTAACATGCCTACAACACTCGATGCTACAAAGTTCTTCCAGGACAACGGCGTATTCTTCACACCCGGTAAGGCATCCAACGCAGGCGGCGTTGCTACTTCCGGCCTCGAGATGTGCCAGAACAGCGCAAGACTTTCCTGGACATTCGAGGAAGTTGATGCAAAGCTTAAGGACATCATGGAGAACATCTTCCACACAGTTGATGCTACAGCTGCAGAAGTCGGCTGCGAGAACAACTATGTTGTCGGCGCTAACATCGCAGGCCTCCTGAAGGTTTCCGATGCTATGATCGCTCAGGGCTGCATCTGATAAGATAAGTCAAACCTAAAAACCATACCGTCCGTGGGTTCGTCCTGCGGACGGTTTTTGTTTTATGTTATTTTTCAGTCATGACTTTGCATATTTGATTGATTATTGCAGGTTTAATGCTTATATTTAAAACATTAAACCCAAGGAGTGTTCTTATGAAGAAGTCACACGCAATATCCGCGATCGCACTTTCGCTCGCGACCGCTATTGTAATGAACGGCTGTGCCCTCTTTAAGACCGAAGGATTCAACGGTCCCATGGTAGGCAAGCAGGCAGAAAAACCGGCCGCTACACTCGAAGACAACGCCCCGGCAGTAACAAGCGGGGAAGATACGGGTCTTAGCGCTGATGAGGCTATCATCGATATCAATTTCGACGATAACGATGTCGACGGCTTTATGGTCTATACCGAAGGCGGAACCTACGAACTCAAAGCAGAGGACGGGATGCTCGTCTGCGCGATCAGCAACTGCGGTAAGAAAGACTATGCAAACCAGGCTTATTGGGACGGATTCGAACTCGCTGAGGGGTGCGAGTATACACTGAGTTTTGATATCTCTTCGGATATTACCAGAAAGGTTGAATACCGTCTTCAGCTTAACGGCGGCGACTACCACGCATATCAGGGCGATTACATCGAAGTCGGCCCCGAAGTGCTGAATTTCTCCGTGGATTTCACCATGGAGGAGACATCCGATCCTGCACCGAGACTTTGTTTCAACATGGGTAAGATGGATGATATGACTGATGATCCCGGCAGCCACAACGTGTATATCGACAACATCAAGCTTGTCATCAAGGATGCTGCGAATGCTCAGACAGTTGCTATGCTTCCCACATATCTGAACGTGAACGTAAATCAGGTCGGATACCTGCCTGAGGATAATAAGACTGTTTACGTGAAGACTGATGCAGACCTTGAAGATTTCTATGTTGTCAATAACGATACCGGTCTTATCGTTTATCAGGGCAAGCTCGGCGGCGCAGTTGGCGGTTCTAATTACGATCCGGCAAGCCAGATGAACGTTGCCAAAGGTGACTTCTCCGAGATCAAGGATCCAGGCACGTACTATATCTACACGAATGCCGGTTCTTCGTACACATTCAAGATCGGTACGGACGTATATGATGACATCTACAGTGATGTTATCCTCATGCTCTACAGACAGCGCTGCGGTGTTGAACTCGATCCCGCGATCGCAGGTGAATTTGCGCACGGTGCATGCCACGATACTGAAGCTGTTATCTACGGCACCAACGAGACCAAGGATGTCTCCGGCGGCTGGCACGATGCAGGCGACTACGGAAAGTATGTCGTTTCCGGCGCGAAAACAGTAGCAGACCTTCTCCTTACATACGAAGACTACAACGTAAATGCTGACGACCTCGGAATCCCCGAGAGCGGTAACGGCGTGCCTGATCTTCTCGACGAAGCAAGGTTCGAGCTCGAATGGATGCTCAAGATGCAGGATGAGGAGTCCGGCGGTGTATATCACAAGGTAACAGGTATGGTCTTCTGCGGCATGGTGATGCCTGAAGAGGATACAGAGGAACTCATCATCTCTCCGATCTCGACGACTGCAACAGCTGATTTTGCTGCAGTCATGGCCAAGGCTTCCGTTGTCTACAAGGATATTGATGCTGAATTCTCCGCTGCCTGCTATGATGCAGCACTTAAGGCCTGGGGTTATGTCGCGGACATCGAAGATACTACAGGATTCATCAACCCTGAGGGAATGGATACTGGTGAGTATCCTGATCCCAATGCTCTCGATGAGAAGTTCTGGGCTGCTTCCGAACTCTATCTTGCCTGCCAGGCAGGCGTAACGGGCGCAGATTCTTCTGATGCTTCAGCTTATGCCGACTTTATCCAGAATGCCTGGAACGGAGAGTTCGTCGACGGACTCGGATGGCTCGATGTCGGAATGTACGGCGAGTACGATCTCGCAAAGTCGAAGACCGACCTTGCCGGAACTGCCAAAACAAGACTTCTTGCAGAAGCCGACAAGCTTATCTCACAGGCTTCTCAGGATGCTTACAAGCAGAGCCTCGGAACCAACTACTACTGGGGTTCTAACATGGGTATCGCCAATAACGGCATGATCCTCTATATGGCTTCTAATGTCTCTGAAGGCGCTGATGCGACTAAGTACAAGAATGCAGCAGGCTATGAACTTGATTATTTGCTTGGTGCGAATGCTCTGGGTTACTGCTTCGTTACCGGTTACGGTACGTTCAGTCCTTCGGATACACACCACAGACCTTCCCAGGCTCAGGGTGTCTGCATGCCCGGTATGCTCGTAGGCGGTGCATGTGCCGAGCTGGCTGACCCTTATGCTCAGATGGTTCTTGCTGATGAAGCGCCTTCCATGTGCTACGTCGACAGCTCACAAAGCTATTCGACCAACGAGGTTACGGTCTATTGGAACTCGCCGCTGATCTACATCATGTCGGCAGAGCTCTCATAAACCGTAAGCAATATCGAATGTCAAAGGGGTGCCTTCGCGGCACCCCTTTCTCGTGCGGTAAAACAGACAAAATAAGACCCGGGATGAACCCGGGCCTCATGTGAATCAATTGTCTGTGTGATTATTCGTAAATCTCTGTCTTGTCAGCGTTGCTGGATCTTACGAGGCAGATGTAGGACTTGCCGCGGTTGACTTCAACCTCTTCGCCGTCTTCGTTGTAGACTTTGATGGGTTCGTGTACGTCTGTCTTTGTCCAGGTAACATTGATGATCTTGCCGTCGCAGATGTAATAACCGGAACCGCCTTCTTCGAAGAAGTAGTCTGTACGGTAGTTATCGTCTGCAAGCGCAACTCTTACATAGAGTACGAATACGTTGGTTACCGCGATCTGGTTGCCGTTGTTCTCGTCGATCTGAGGATCGCCGTACTGGCTCTTGTAGTAGAGACCGTCGCCTTCGTTGTACTCGAAGTAAGCGTCGTCATTGGATGCAGAGAAGTAAACGTTGATGGCAGAGCATGTCTCGGTTGCATTCTCGATATCCTTGGAGTTATCGGGAACGAAATTGAACATCATGGGTGTCTCGTCTTCGCCGGATGCAAGGTCGATGCCCTTGTATTCGAGAGCTTCCTTGATGTGTGTACCGTCGGATACTGCTGTGTGCTCGATGGCTCTCTTGCTTGCCCAGTCCTTGTCTCTCCAGAAGAATGTGCTGCCGGGGAGATCAACGTAGCCGTCTTCATAATCAGAAGAACTGTACTTGCCTGCGCACAGATAGTTACCGTCGATGTGGACGATGTTGTTGTTGGAGAAGTAGGATACAACTCTTGCTTCACGTCCGAAGTGAACGAAGATCGCACCAAGTCCTGCAGAGAGGTTAGCAGTTACGACACGGGCACTTCTGAGGGAGCCGATCTCGGGGATAGTATTTACATCCGCGAAAACGCAGAGCAGACGGGAGATACCGCCCTCAGTCTCGTACTCGAAGATAGCATCTGCATCGGATACGCCTCTCTGGGGCATAGCTGCATAAACATTATTTACAACGATCGTGATAGGCTTGTTGCCGACATTCTCAAGATCCATATCCTGAACACCTGTTATAGGATTAAGGCCATAGGGGAGATCAGGGTCATAGAGCTGGGGCTCTGTCTCTGTTGTTGTCGTAGCTTCTGTAGTTGTCGTCTCAGAAGGCTCTGAAGCCATGACGGTTGTGGTAGTGGTTGTTGTCTCAGGAGTCTCTTCCTTCTTGCATGCTGCGAAGGGCATTGCGAGTGTCAGGATGAGCATCGCTGAAAGTAGTTTTTTTGTTTTCATAGTAATACCTCGCTATAAAACTTAATTTGAGTATAACATTCTTTATAAATTCTCTATGTGTTGGAAAATTACAATTTGATGTTATAATACGTGGTGCATTAAGGTCCTTAATGATGGAGTTAAATAATGAGTAAAAAGAGCTCGGATTCTTCTTTTGTTCAAACAAAGAAGAAGTCTAAAGCTATGAAATATTTTATAAGGTGCATGCTCGGCGTCCTCGGTTTTGTCGTGGGTGCTGCTCTGTATTTTGTATGGATCTTCGGCGGCACCTATGTTGCCATTCCCATTGTTTCCGAGGAAGAGTATGCGACCATGGTCCTTAGCGCCGATATGAGCACTACAGGCGGTGATGTAACGTCGCCTTGGTCAGCGGGAGGCCACACAAGGCTCTATTATGACCCTGAACACCCGATAATCGAGGTAGAGCAGATAGATCCGGATGTTGAGAATATTCTTGTTTTCGGTGTCGATTCGAGAGGAACCGACGATTACAAGTGCAGGACTGATGCGATGATCATCGTGTCCATCAATAAGAAGGCAGGTACGGTCAAGCTCATCTCGCTCATGAGAGATACAGGTGTTTATATCGGTGATACCGATGAGACGGCTTCCACCAAGCTTGATAAGCTCAATGCCGCATATGCATACGGCGGTGTCGGTCTGATGATCAATACGATCAACAGGAACTTCGGTCTTGATATACAGAGGTTCGTAATGCTGGACTTCGGAAGCTCGGCTGAACTCATCGACCTTGTAGGCGGTGTTGAGATCGACGTCGCACCCGAGGAAGTAAAATACGCCAATCCTTATATCCAGGAGATAAATGCCCTTAACGGCACGGATTCTCCGCTCCTTACGACCAGCGGCCTTCAGAATCTTGACGGAACGCAGGCTACGGGCTGGGCCAGGATAAGATATCTTGATTCCGACTTCGTAAGAACTTCGCGTCAGAGAACTGTCGCCATGGCGATGATGACAAAGGTGAGCAAGATGAACTATGTGTCTCAGCTCATGCTCCTTAATGACTCTGCCGGAGTCTTTGAGACAAACATGGTATCAATGGACCTCATGCGTGTTGCGACAAATGCGCTGGGAGGACTTGATAATATTCAGGAGTACCGCGTACCTGCGGACGGTCTGTATTCCGTTCAAAGTAATCCGTGGATGATGATAATTGACTTTGAAACTCAGAAACAGTTATTATATGATTTTATTTGGGGAGATGCTTAACCTATGAGTAAAACAGTAGCAACTTGTATTGCAGAGACAAACCAGGCCCAGAATATGCCTCAGGAGAACGTGTTCTTCCTGACGCTCTCTCGTAAACTTGAGGACTTTCCTAACGAGTTCCTGAGAACGGCCAGGTCCACTTCACCTATCCAGATCTGTGCAATATTCTCGACGATCGGTCCCGACAATCTTGCAGCAGTTCTTAACCTTGAGCTCAACAACGAGCTTGAGAAGATCGTAGCAGCTGCTTCCAACCAGCCGGTCCTCGACTTCGAAGGTTTCTCCAATCAGGTCATCAATACGCTTAACGTAAGAGTCTGCAACTTTGCTGCCAACAAGGGACAGCAGTTCAAGACCTCAATGACTATGCTCGTTATCGAAGGCGACATCCTCCGCGTTATCCACGTCGGAGTTACGAAGGCTGTCCTCTTCAGAGACCAGCGAATCATGCTCCTTACCGAGGAGCAGACAGTTGCTCACAGATATGTACAGCTCGGCTCCATCACGGCTGAACAGGAGAAGACTCACCCCGAGAACATGAACCTCACACAGTACCTGGGCAAGATGCCTCAGGACGGTCAGGTTCAGGCTGACAGGAAGATCCACCTCAAGCTCAAGGACGGCGACGAGCTCTTCCTCATGGGTCTCGGTATCTCCAGACAGATGCCTCCCCAGATGCGTAACCAGATCATCGCAAAGCCCGTATCCACAGAGAACAAGGCAAAAGAGATGATCGCTTCTGCCGTAAACTACGGCATCAAGTCAGGTCTTACATTCGTTGACCTCAAGGTTGAATCTACATTCCTGCTTCCCGGCGATGCAGTTATCGGCAGCAACCTCAATTCTGACGGCAGAGTTGCCCAGCAGAAGGCAAAGTCACCCGAGGATGCATATACATCTTTCGGCGGCGGTGCGGCAGCTGCAGCTTCCAAGGGCGGTGAAGAGGAGAATACGATAAGCTTCGTTCCCGGCCGCGGCAGTGATGATGATGATTTCGTGCCCGTAGTAAACGAGAAAAAAGAGAAGATCATGTCCATCGTTATCCCGCTGGTCATCTTCCTCGGATGTGTCGTACTCGGCTTCGGTGTCATGTTCCTCGTATTCAACATGAAGAACCTCATCGATTTTGATCAGGAAGAGACAACTCAGACGATCACGATCGGCTCCGTTCTCTATGTCATCAACGACAACACACCCGTTTATTCTCAGAATGATACAAATTCCACGATCATCGGCTACCTCAACAGAGGCGACGTCGTAACTCTGTCCGAAGAGACTGACGAGACCTTCAAGAAGATCGTTACCGGTGACAGCAAGGAAGGCTACATAATGTCGGCTGCACTCTCAACAGAAGATCCTACGATATATGATGAGACATCTTCCGAGATGCTCGAAGATCCGACACCTGTACCGGAAGAGACAACAACGACTGCTGCAACTGAGGCTACAACAACCACAGCTGATCCTGCACAGAATACTCAGGCTACTACAACGACTGAGGCGACAACTACAACTCAGGAGACTGAACCTCCGGAAGATGATCAGCCTGAGACAACGACAACAACATCTGAGACAACTACAGAAGCAACCACATCTTCTGAGACTTCTGCAGCAGATCCCGCACCTGCCGCTCCTTAGCCCGCTGACCCTGCACCTGCAGGCGGCGAAGCTGATGAGAACGCCGGCAACTGATCTTTATCAAAAACAAAACAATAACAAAAAGGCTGTCCGATCGGGCAGCCTTTTTGTTATCAGTTGATCTGTCTTGCCATCAATATCTGAACAGTTCTTTGTACAGAACTCTTACGGCATATGAGCAGTAGGACTCGGATACACCGAACATCATGGAGATCTCTGATGCACCCTGGTTGACGATCCTGAGGTTGATACCTGCGGAAGACAGGGCAGATGCTGCTCTTGCCATGATACCTACTGAATTTGCCATGGCCTCACCGACGATCATGACGATAGCGAGATCGCGGTCTACCTTGCACTTGGCATCGAGTTCCTTCTCGATGCGGTTAACGATGATCTCTTCCTTCTCGGCAGTGAAGTACTTCTTGCGAAGGACGATAGTAACGGTGTCGATACCGGAAGGAATGTGGTCGATGGAGATTCCCTCATCGGCAAAGATCTCGAGGAGCTTTGCAAGGAAGCCGACCTGATGGTTCATCATGTACTTATCAACAGTAACAGTGCAGAAACCCTTGTCGCCTGCGATACCTGTTACGAGTGAATCATAGTGTGTTCTCTTCGAGACGATCCATGTGCCCTTCGCGGAAGGGTTGTTGGTGTTCTTGATGTTGAGAGGGATACCGCGGACGAAGACAGGGAAGATGGCCTCCTCATGAAGGACGGTAAATCCTGCATAAGAGAGCTCTCTCATCTCGTCGTAGGTGATCTCTGTGATCGGGAACGGATTCTTAACGAGGTTCGGGTTGACCGCGAAAACGTTATCAACATCGGTCCAGTTCTCATAGACCTCGGCGCCAACTGCGGCAGCGAGGATGGAACCGGTGATGTCAGATCCGCCTCTGGAGAATGTGATTATGTTGCCGCTCTATGAATAACCGAAGAAACCGGGGAAGACGGCAATGGTGTCTTCTTCATCGGCTATGTGAGCAAGATTATCGTAAGTCTCAGGCAGGATGACTGCCTTGCCTGCAGCATCGTGCTCAAGGTAAAGACCGCACTCGGAAGGGTCACAGTATTTTGCCTTGTGTCCTGATGCGTTCAGGTAGTATGCGACAAGTCTTGCGCATGAGTCTTCACCCATGGCCTTGACCGAATCGAGATACATAACGTCATCAGTATAATCTGCGGCACAGATCTTCTTGAGATTCTCTTCGATGCCGGGAATTACTTTCTCCACGTTGAGTTCATCTGCAATCTCTTCATATCTGGCGAGAACAGCAGCGAGCTCCTTGGAATAATCGTTGCCGGCAAGTCTAGCCTTGGCAACGGCGATGAGCAGGTCGGTAACCTTTGTATCGTCCTTCGTGCGCTTACCGGGCGCGGATACGACCATGATCCTGCGCTCAGGATCGGAGAGGACTATGTTGCAGACCTTCTGTATCTGAAATGCATTGGCGAGTGATGAACCGCCGAACTTTGTGACTTTCATAATATGGTGCTCCTTGACTTGTCTTGTAGCGTTAATATAATATCACAAGCAATTTGGTTATAGTTTTATATTATTATTACAGTAAATTATGCATGTAAGTGCACGGGAGAGTATATCTTGAACATATTTAGAGCGATGAAGCCCGAGAAATTCTATGACTCACTGGCCGTGATGCCGTGGGCAGAGTTTGCAGGTCAAGGCATAAAGACGGCTCTTCTTGATTTTGATAACACACTCGGACCCGATCGTGCGACCGAACCCGAGGAATACAGCTATAAGTGCGTAAAGATGATACAGGATACCGGCATCAGATGCTGCCTTGTATCCAATGCCAAGTCAGGCAGGTCTTCGAAGATCGCTGAGATGCTGGGTATCCCTTGCGTTACATTTGCCGGCAAGCCCGGTACTTCTGGAGTGCTCAAGGCGATCAAGCTCATGGAGTCTGCACCGGAAGAATGCATTATGGTCGGCGATCAGATCTTTACTGATGTCATTGCAGGCAACAGATCCGGAGTAAGGACATTCATGGTGGAGCGTCTCCACAAACGCGAGGCATGGTATATCACGGTCAAGCGTGCACCGGAATGGATAGTCCGTGCCATCGCTCGTTTTTGAGGACTTGCAAGAAATATACCTTTCAAGTAAAATTAGTCAGTTATACCTAATTAAGAATTTAAGGAGTACAAAATGATCAGCGCAGGCGATTTCAAGAACGGTTTATGTTTTGAGATGGACAATCAGGTCTATCAGGTAGTTGAATTCCAGCACGTTAAGCCGGGCAAAGGTGCGGCTTTCGTACGTACAAAGTATAAGAACGTTAAGACAGGTTCTGTTGTAGAGCGTTCTTTCAACCCTAACGAGAAGTTCGAGCAGGCTCAGCTCACAAGAAGAGATATGCAGTATATCTATTCCGAGGGTGACCTCTACTTCTTCATGGATCAGGAATCTTACGAGCAGATCCCGATCGCAGGTGATAAGATCGGCGATGCCATCAAGTTCCTTAAGGAAGAGATGGTCTGCAAGGTTGTTTCCTACAAGGGTGACATCTTCCAGGTTGAGCTTCCCATCACAGTTGAGCTCGTTATCACTGAGTGCGAGCCCGGCGTAAGAGGCGATACTACAAACAACGCTTCAAAGTATGCTACACTTGAGACAGGTGCTGTTGTTAAGGTACCTCTCTTCGTAAACCAGGGAGAGACGATCAGAGTAGATACAAGAACGGGAGAGTATCTCGAGAGAGCTTAAGTCTTCAGCTTAAAGACTACCGATTTTTGACATGGAAAGTAACTTCAATTCCGAATCTATCAAGGGCGACCGCTCGATGACTCAGGGCTTTGTAGCCCAGTATGCCGCCGAAGCTGCGCTCAGGATAGACGGGGTTGTATCGCTAGTACCTTCATTCGCTGTGGCGTTGAAGGAGAAGGCCGGGGTAGTACACGAAGGAAAGGGTATACGTGTCGTTTTCGATGAGAATGATGACAATACCGTCTCCATTACATGCTACCCCGTTATCAGTTACGGAAAGATTATTCCCGAAGTGGCGTGGCTCATACAGGAGAAGATCAAGGGTGACGTCGAGAAGTTCACGGGACTCAATGTGGATACGGTAGACGTATATGTCTGCGGTGTCAGTGACATAGAAGATTCCGGGGATGTGAAAGGAGAACAGGAAGAATGAATGGATTTGTCAGAGTACTGATGTTCATCTATTCCGTTGTTATTGCGGTTATTTCCGTTGTACTTTTATATGCACTCATTGATGATGGTATCTTCGCGGATATACTTCAGCCACTCAGATCGGTCGTTACCGGACCGATGAGCAGATGGGTATACTTTGCAGTACTCATGCTCTTATTCATTACTTCGATAATCTCAATTACAAATGCTATTACATACGGCAGACTCAACAGGACCAGACTCAGAAAGACTGACATTGGTACAGTGGATATCGGTGCCGACGCGATCGAGAACATTGCGCTGAACAGTGCAAGAGCAGCTCAGGTTGGAATCAAGAACGCAAGATGCCGCGTATCGCCCGGTAAGAACGGCGCCATCAGGGTCATCATCTCATGCGTTCTCTATTCCAACGTCGAGATCCCGGCTTCCATGGCCAAGGCTCAGGAGAAGGTCAAGAAGGATATCGAGCGTTATACGGGTATCATTGTCCAGGACGTTCTGGTTAAGGTCACTAAGGTTGAAGCCACAACGGCAAAGGTTGAGAACAGATAATGGAGAGATTCCTGTCCAAATTATTCGAGAAGCTCAGCAACACCAAGGCCGGTGTTATATTTGCTTTTCTGTTTTTTGTTACCGGAATCCTTCTTTGCATCTTCGGCTTCTTCAAGACGCTTTTTATCATCCTTTTGACCGCAGCGGGCTTCTTCGTAGGTTCGTTCCTGTTCTCGGATACCAGCAAGTTCAAGAAGTTCCTTGACAGGATCCTGCCGCCGGGGAGGTTCAGATGAGCAGAATAGAGACACGTGAACATGTAATGATGTTCCTTTTCCAGGCATCATTCCGTACTGATCCTGTTGCAGGACAGCTGGAGATGTTCAAGGAAGATTATCCCGAGGTTAACGAAGACCCCGTTTATTTTGTCGATATGGTGTACGGCGTCATCAACAGACGTGCCGAGATAGACGAGAAGATCGCACCTTTCCTTAATAAGTGGAAGCTCGACAGGATCCCTCTCGCAGACAGGATCGTACTCGAGATAGCAGCATATGAGATACTCTTCATGGAAGATGTCCCTGTAAGCGTATCGATCAACGAAGCAGTTAAGCTTTCCAAGAAGTACGGCACCGACAATTCCTCTGCATACATCAACGGAGTGCTCAGCAGTTTTGAGAAGAGCCTCTGACGGAGGAGTGCGCCTTGGTATTCGATTCGCTGAGTGAACTCGTAAGTCACCTTAATAACGTTACCTTTCAGGATGACCCGGATATTCTGGGTTTTGAGGTCACGGGTGAGATAACAGGCTATAAGACAAGGCCCTGGAACGATATCGTCTTCGTGAACTTCCAGCTTCAGGAAGATATCGGCAAGGGCAAGTTCCTTAAGCTTGCTTGTAATACGAGAGAAGACAGGTGCAGATTTACCGGCTTTGACGGCAGTCCCAAGGACGGCGATAAGGTCACGGTCAAGGCTTCACTCCAGTACAACAGGAATATAAGCATTCTTCAGGCTGATGTCTTTGAGATGCGTAATACAGGCAAAGGCGATCTTCTCCTCAAGTTTCAGGAGATAAAAGAGCGCCTGGCCAAAGAAGGTCTGTTCGATGAAGACAGGAAGTCGGAACTGCCCCTGCTCCCGAGAAGGATAGGACTCATCACGGGTTCTGACGGAACTGAGGGGCGCAGGGACTTCCTTGATGAGATCGAATGCAGATCCCATTACTACGATATCCATATCTACAACGCAAGGATGCAGGGCGAGAACTGCCCTCCGCAGATCATTGCGGGCCTTGATTACTTCGAGAAGGTCAAAGGTGATCCTGATAGGAGCGTTGACGTAATTGTCATTACAAGGGGCGGAGGAGACAAGTATACGGATTTTGTCTGCTTCAATGATGAAGCTCTTGCCAGAAGGGTGAGTGCCTGCACGATCCCGGTAGTCTGCGGTGTAGGCCACTCGTCATATGAGACCATCCTCGATTACGTTGCCGATGTCTCAGTAAAGACACCCACTGCAGCGGCTGATGCAGTCATCCCGATATATGACGATGAGATAGCAGGAATAGAAGCTCTCGTATCATCAATGGAACAGGCTGTCATATCCCGCCTCAGACTGTCCAAGGGCACTATTGATTCATACAAGAACCACAGAGCCTTCGCGGGCGGATTCATCGACAGCAGAAGGACATATCTGACGAATCTTACCGCACTCCTCGAGAAGCACAACCCGTCTTCGGAACTAGCCGACAGACAAAGAAAACTCTACGAGCAGAAGCTTAAGCTCGAAGTTTTCCCCGGTACTCTTGAGAGGATGAAGGTAGAGCAGGAAGCTCTGGCAATGAGACTCGAGTCGGTAAACCCCGATAATGTCCTGAACCGCGGCTATTCCTATGTGGAGTCGGCTGATGGCAATGCCATCGATTCCGTATCTAAAGTTGCAACCGGACAGGAAGTTAATATAGTTTTCGCCGACGGAACGGCAAAGAGCACTATAATAGATACCAGCAGAAAGGAAGTCTAAGTTATGGCTGAATTTGAAAAGAAGATCGAATCAGGTGAACTCAGCTACGAAGAAGCGCTTGAGGCACTGTCTTCCGTGGTTAAGAGCCTTGAGAGCGGAAAGGTCATAAACGGCGGCGAGGAGAAGGAGCTGACTTTGGATGATTCCATTAAGTTATACCGCACCGGCAAGCTCCTATCGGATTATTGCGAGAAGCTTCTTACTGAAGCTCAGAACCAGATAAAAGAGATCAACAATGGCTGATATAACAAGACTTATAGAAGAATGCGGCGAGTGGATAACTCCCGAACTGGAATGCTGCTTTACCGATAAGCAGAAGGAAGACATCACGGTCAAGGCTGCTATGTACAGCCTCCTGGGCGGCGGTAAGAGACTCAGACCTCTCATGATGAAGATGACAGCCGAGATGATCGGATGCACCGAAGAAGAGATGACTGACGTCAGATATTTTGCCGCTACTCTCGAGATGATACATACGTATTCTCTCATCCACGATGATCTTCCTGCGATGGATAACGATGACTTAAGACGCGGCAGACCTACATGTCATAAGGCGTTTGGTGAAGGCATTGCCCTTCTTGCGGGAGACCTTCTGCTGAACAGCGCTTACGAGAGGCTTTTCGCGCAGACGATAAGGAATCCCGGATATGCTTATGCTTCTGCCAGGATGTGCTCCCGTGCAGGTATAGAAGGCATGGTGGGAGGCCAGAGCATCGATCTTGCTTCCGAGGATAAGAAGATCTCCATTGAGCTCCTTACCGAACTTCAGGAGAAGAAGACGGGCGCTCTGATCGAGACAGCTATAGTTACTCCTTGTTATCTCAAGAATAAAATGACTGAAGAGCAGGCTGATTCGGATAAGACCGTCAGGCTCTTAAGGCAGCTTGCGGCGCATCTTGGCCTGGCGTTCCAGATCAAGGACGATCTTCTCGATGTTACCTCGACTGCTGAAGTCTTAGGCAAGAGCGTGGGCAAGGATTCGAGAGACGACAAGTCGACCTTTGTAACCCTTATGGGACTCGAGCAGGCCAGGGTCTGTCTCGAAGATGAGACTGCAGCAGCGATCAAGGTTCTCAAAGAACTGTCTGACATGGGGTATAATACCGAAGATTACAGACTTCTGGCTGATTACATGATAAGCAGGGAGAACTGATGGATTATAGGATACTCGGCAAAAGCGATCTGACACCGCAGGCAATCGCTTCTCTGTCTAACAAGGACAGGGAAGAGCTCTGTGCTGAACTGCGTGACAAGATCCTTCAGACTGTATCTGCCAACGGCGGACATCTCGCGAGTAATCTCGGCGTGGTCGAACTGACCGTCGCACTGCTGTCCGTATTCGATTATACAAAGGATAAGATCGTATTTGACGTCGGTCACCAGTCCTATTCTTATAAGCTCCTTACAGGAAGATTCGACGAGTTCGATACACTTCGTAAGAAGGGCGGCGTGTCGGGTTTCCCGCGTATCAATGAGTCTGATTACGACGCTTTCGATACAGGCCACAGCTCGACTTCCATCTCTGCCGCCATTGGTATGGCAAGGGCACGAGATCTTAACAAAGACGATAATTATGTTATTGCCGTTATAGGTGACGGAGCGCTCACCGGCGGTCTTGCTTATGAGGCCATCAATGACCTCGGCCACAGCAAGACAAGGATGATCGTTATCCTGAACGACAACGAGATGAGCATCGACAGGAACGTCGGCGGTCTGTCCAGGTACCTGTCCAAGCTCAGAGTATCTTCCGGATACATCTCAGCAAAACACACCACCGAGAGCTTCCTTCGTAAGCTTGGCTGGTTCGGACGCGGCATCATTAAGATAATCCTTGCCATCAAGGATTTCTTCAGGTTCCTGCTGTACCGTAAGAAGCCTTCGATGTTCGAAGACCTCGGACTTAATTACTACGGCCCGGTAGACGGTCATAATACTGCCGATCTTATAGAAGCGCTTAATGCCATCAAGGACATCAAGGATCCGATGCTCCTGCATGTAATAACGCAGAAGGGCAAAGGCTACGCACCTGCGGAGAATAACCCTTCCGATTACCACGGCGTAGGTCCGTTCGACTTAGAGACCGGTGTTACCAAGAACGGTAAGGGCAGTTATACCACGGCTTTTGCAGGCGCTCTTGAAGAGATCGCCGAGAAGAATCCCAAGGTTGTTGCCATATCAGCAGCAATGGCGCAGGGAACGGGACTCGATCATTACTCCATGAGATTCCCCACAAGGTTCTTCGACTGCGGAATAGCAGAAGAACACTGCGTCACCATGGCCGGAGGAATGGCGGTGTCAGGATATGTGCCTGTCGTAGCCATCTATTCATCATTCCTGCAGCGTGCATATGACGAGATGATCACAGATGTCTGCTTCATGAATAATCATGTTGTCTTTGCTCTTGACCGTTCAGGTTTTGTCGGTCAGGACGGCCACACTCATCATGGACTTCTCGATCTGTCTTATCTGAATTCAATGGTCAATATGACCCTGTTCGCACCCCGTGATTACAAAGACCTGAGGAATTGCCTTGATTATGCGGTCAATACCTGCACAGGTCCTGTTGCCATAAGATACCCGAGGGGAGCTTCGCCCTTTGAAGCAGAAGGCGCTTTGTATGAAGATCCTGCAGACTGCATAAAGCCGCATCTCGCTTCTCAGAGAGGTTCTGATTTTGTCATCATCTCAATCGGCAAGATCTGTGAGGAAGCTGAGAAAGCATGTGCTCTCCTTGCTGATGAAGGCATATCCGGAACGCATATCAATTTGTCTATGGTCAAGCCTGTTCCAGCGAAGGAACTTGTTGAACTCATCGGCACGAGCCGGAATGTTTATACTCTCGAAGAGGGTATCCTGAGCGGTGGTGTCGGCGAAGATATCCATGTCCAGCTTGACAGGATCGGCTGGAACTATAATGTTGTCAGCATCGCTGTTGAAGATCCTGTCATCAAGGCATCTTCTCCTGAAGACCAGCTTAAGACTGCAGGTCTTGACGGAGCTTCCGTTGCCGGGAAGATCAAGGAAACACTCGGCAGGGCTGATTGATATATGCCGTCTGATCCTATAGATATTTTCATTTTTCTGTTATTTGCCGTTGTGATCCTTATCGCTTTCGGCATGTTTATTCTTTCTGTCTGTCTTTTGATCAGATGGATCCGCGCGTACTTCAATAAACAGGGTAAGCCATACAGGATAAGGATGGGCATAGCACTGCTTGTCATCTCTATCATGTTCCTGGTCTTCGTTTGTACCGAACTTCTTCCGCAGCTGAATTGGCCGTTCGGACTGTGAGCTTGATACGTGATTTACGAATCTGTGTTACTATTCAATTAGGTTAATGATAATTCCTTAACCAATTCTTGTATGGGGACAACTACATGAGACGATTCAGACAGGTTGTCATAGTTATGATAATTGTCATGCTGCTGCAGGCCGTTACGGCATGTGCTCTTAATAAGAAAGGGGCAAAAGAAGTAGCCGAAGACGATCCCTGGTACGAGACCACAAAATTCTTACTCGATAGTGACATCAAGAAAAATGAAGAATATGACCAGAGTATCTTCACCTGCGATGAACGGATATTCTCTCTTTATTGCGCCACCACAACGACATGGGCAAGTTCAAGAACAGTTCTGGATACTTATGATCTGGAAGGAACACTTGTCAGCAGGCAGGATCTTACCTTACCGAATGATCTGTATGTACAGAAGATCTATATGGCAGGTTCCGATAAGGAAGGGAAAATAATAACGGCTCTGCTTCAGCTTAATTCTCCCGAAGAGGCCGGTGCGGCATTTGTTAAGATCGATGCCGAGACAGCAACGGTGTCTGATAAAAAGTTTATAAAGACTTCCTCAAATAACGGAATAAAGAGTGTATATGACTCTGAAGTTATATTTGATACAGACATTTTCTACGCAACCTGCGTTGGGGAGTATGAGGCGGTGCTTCTGATAGAAGAATATTCGGGAGGTCCGATGAAGTACAGCTCTCTGGAATTGTACAAGGATACTGAACCGGTCAGTGAATTAGATCTGTCCGATATTAACATCCGTTCCATTCTGTACACTTTCTCGATAAATGAATCCACGGATTCACTTTACATGGCATGTTATGAAGATGCCGATCCTGTCAGCCTGGAATTTGATATTACTACAGGAGAACTTAAGAACAAGACGAGTTTTCAGGATTTTGATGATACGGTCAACATATCCGAATATACTACAACGGATAATGGAGAGCTCTGCAAGATCGATTCTCTTGGGAACATTACCAGGCTTGATGTCAGCAATATGACACCTGAGACTGTGATAGATACTAACTGGTATTCACCGATCTTTTATTCTGCGTTTACCGATCAAGGCGGTACTGAGTCCGGTGTGCTCAGTTATAATGAAAACAGAGCGATCCTTTGGGATTCGGAATTCTATTCATACGGATTAAGCGGAGATATCACTGAGAAATACATCCGTATTTTGGCAAAGGCAGATAAGAATCCTAATGCGGGTAAAGAGATAATAGAAATAGCGTTTCCTGTCAATCCTGAAGTATCTGAATATCTTTCAAAAGCCATATATGAATTCAACAGATCAGACGACGAATACATAATCAGGGTCTGGGATAAGCAAAAGGTCGGATTTACTCTGGGAATAGTCGGATCTTCAGAAGGTGATGAGCAGGAATTATATAAGCTGATCCAGGAACTCAAGAGCGACGAGGCTCCGGACCTTATCATTGGTCTTCAGAATACTTATGCGATGAGTGATGATATCCTGATGGATATGACCGGTTTCCTTGAACCTGAGGTTTTGGATAAGCAGTTCAGTAATATCATCGATGCCGGATTAATTGACGGCAAGCAGTATTTCTATCCGGTTACTCTTGAGATAGAAGGCCTGATAATTGATTCAGATCTTCTTGAAGACGATGCTGAAGGATTGACTTTCGAAGAATACGACAAACTGGTGAAAGAAGAATTCGACGGATACTCACCTTATGATTATCCGTTCTCAACTTACTATAACAAGAATGATTTTATTTTATCGTGCATAGATACGAAGAGTGCAATAGAAGGTGAGAATGTTGAATTCGGAACCGAACAGTTCTATGCTGCTGCCGATTATGCAAAGTACAACTTCGCCTACGATGATCTTGAAAGTACTCCGGAAGACTACATATATGATTGGGATGTAAGACTTAAAACTGCGTGTTGTTATGCAAAGATCACTGATTTTCTTGAATATGTGCATCTCTGCCATGACTCGGAAGGACAGTATGTCATCATCGGAACACCATCCGTAGACGCATCAGGGCCGAGGTTCAAGGCTCTTGAGAATATCTCGGTATCGGCTACCACCGATGTGTCTGATGGGTGCAGGAAATTCATAAACTATCTGTTTGCCGGAACGGCATTTGATTCTGATGACTGTGATTTCAGGTGTATCGTGACAAATAAGGAAATCATGGAAAAGAACATTGAAAGCATCTCAAACATCAATAACGAACTGTATGACAAATACTTGAGTAATGTGCAAAGCGGTGTGATCAAACCCGGAGTGGGAGTGGAAATGGCATATGGTGATAAGACCGCGACAGATGATATGTGCGAGTGCTTTATTAACAGCATGTCGACGATCTCGACTTATTATTATGAGGATGCCGTCATAGTGAGATTCCTGATGGAAGAACTTGCTCCTTACTATACCGGTGACCGAAGCATTGAAGACGTTGTGGTCTTGCTTAATGACAGAGTTGCCAGATATACCAGTGAAATGTAATTACAGTTGGAATGTGGTGGAGCATCTATGAATATCAAAGCTATCGAAACAAAGAAGAGTACAAGGCTAATTGCAACTGTTATCATTGCGATCATTGTTTTTATGATCTCATTTGTTCCCGTCTATGCCGATTTCGGCCCCAAGCCGTCGATAACCATAACTATCAAGAATCCACCGGATGACACCTATTATGTAGCACTTCTACATAAAGCTAAGCCTTATCACTGGCACGAAGAAGAGGTGGATGAACGGTACGAATACTATGTGGACGGATATTCTATCTTTGAATCACCTGTCGGTACTAATATCAAGGAATCTAATGCTGAAGGAAGATATGTATTCTCATATATGGTTCCCGATACATTCAAGGTTTTGGTGGTAACTTCCGACGGCAAGGAATATGTAAGTAATGAAATAACTGCTTTCGCTTTCGATTCCGAATGTATATATGACATGTCAACAGGAGTCCTTAAGGAAAATGTGATCACAGTCCGCAATGTCACTAAGGTATCGGTCCGTTTCCTTATCTGTTTTGTCCTGACAGTCGCGATGGAAGCCTTTGTCATGCTGATGTTCTCACTGACATATCACAAGAATTTCAATTATCTGCTTATTATCAATGTGATCACCCAGATACTGCTGAATGTTGTTACCATCTTAACTTTAAAGATGCATCTGGGCGGCGGCCGGATGAATTTGATCGGATGGCTTGCCACGGAGATAGCAATCATTATCATTGAATCTGTTTACTACTGTAAACGGCTGAAGCACAAAGATGGTGAGATCCATTCTGTCAGGAATGTGATATATGGTGTTGTTGCCAATATCTTCAGTCTGCTGATCGAAGTCCCGGCTTTCTTTATCGTTTCATTTATAACCGGCATCTGACGCAGCTATGTATTTTTATGCAAAAAAGTGATTAAATATATAGGCGGAAATCGGAAAGGTAATACTTATGAATTACGGCATAGTATCTAACAACACCCGTGATGCAGGGTATCAGACGGCGGTAAAGACTGCAGAGATAATCCTCGGCAGCGGTAATACGCCTGTCTTTGAGCAGGAGCTGGAAGGAAAGATAGAGAACGTTCCTTCAGGTGCTGTTTTTGCCTCTTTCGATCAGAGCCCGGTCAAGACGATCATATCGATCGGCGGTGACGGTACTTTCCTTTCAGTTGTAACCAGGTACCGCGATCTCGATACCGAGTTCATTGGCATCAACAAGGGAAGTATCGGTTTCCTTACCGAGATTACCGAAGCCAGCCTTGAGAGCGACATCGCAAAGCTTATGTCCGGAGAATACTCGACCATAGAGAGAACCCAGCTGAGGTGCGAAGTCTGGAATAATGCCGGTGACTTCAAAGGAAGCGCCGTATGCCTTAATGACATCCTTATCGTAAGAGGACAGAAGCCGCATATCACAAAGCTCGAACTCTTCATCGACGGACAGAGGGTTGAGAAGTTCTATGGTGACGGACTTATCGTATCCACGGCGACAGGATCTTCCGCATACTCGCTTGCGGCAGGCGGTCCGCTGCTCATGCCGTCCATGAAGGACATCATTGTTACTCCGGTAAGCTCGCATACACTATACGGACTCAAGTATGTTGCAGGTCCCGAGAGTGAAGTAAGGGTGGTGCTCGATGATTTTGAGTCAGCTCCGATCATTTGCCCGGACGGAAGGGACTTCGTTGATCTGGAGCCGTTCGATTCAATAACGATAAGAAGGCACAATAAAGTACTTAAGACTGCTACGCTGAAGCGCGATAATTTCTTCAGCGATGTCCGTAAGAAGATAGTTCAGAGAGGTTCTTTCTATGAAAACAGCTAAGAACGCCCGCCAGGAGATGATAATCAAGCTCATCAAGGAGCACGATATATCCACACAGGAAGAACTGACCGCCAAGGTAAAGGCGGCAGGCTTCGAGGCAACACAGGCAACGTGCTCCAGAGATATCAAGGAGCTCGGCATCATCAAGATCACCATGCCTGATAAGACGACAAAGTATGCAGTCCTCGACAGGACAGGAGACGTCGCTCCCGGAAGGCTTCTCGCAGTATTCGCCAATTCGCTTATATCCGTACAGTCTGCGATGAACATGCTCGTTATCAAGACACTTCCCGGTATGGCAGCTGCTGCAGCATCCGCTCTTGATTCCATGCATCTTGAAGATGTAGTCGGAACCATCGCAGGAGACGATACGGTATTTGCATGTGCAACAGGTCCCAACGAAGCTCAGGCCCTTGTTGTTACCATAAGAGACATGATGGAATCCGGCTCCGGCCCGGACAGAGCATGATATGCTGTTAAGACTTGAGATCAGAGACTTTGCCGTCATCTCGAATATGGTTTTCGAGCCCGGATACGGCCTCAATGTCATAAGCGGTGAGACCGGAGCAGGTAAGAGCCTTATCGTCGGTGCGATCGGACTCATATTAGGTGCCAAATCGACCCGCAATGTAATCCGCACGGGTCATCCCAGCTGCTATGTCGAAGCCTGCTTTGACTGCTCGGATATCGATGATAGCGACTTTACAGAATGCCTTGATGCATATTCCATTACCCCCGATGACGGAATGCTGATAATAAGCAGGACCATATATGAGAACGGCAAGAGCGTGGCCAGGATCAACGGCGAGGGCGTTACGCTGACTGCTCTTAAGGCAGTTACGTCATTCCTCGTGGATATCCACGGCCAGCACGATACACAGAAGATCTTCGACGAGAAGCAGCACGTTAAGCTCCTTGACCGCTATGCAGGAAAGAAAGTCGAGACTCTGTATTCCGAATACCTCGATCTTCTCGGTAAATACAAGGATATAGTTACGAGGATCCGCGGCATATCTTCTTCACCGGATTATCTCGATAAGCGCAGGGAGTATCTCGAGTTTGTCGTATCCGAGATCCGTGAAGCCGGATTCAAGTCAGGTGATGAGGAGAAGCTTACGGAGACCCGTAAGAAACTCATTGCCGCAGAAGAGACTGCCGGTGACATTAATGAGGCCGCATCCATCCTGTCTGACGAAGGCATGACCAGAAGCGTTGTCGCGAGTGTCCAGGAAGCTTCACGGGCACTTGAGAAAGCGGCTTCCGCCAATAAAGAATACAGAGAACTTGCTGACCGCGCGAACTCGCTCTATCTCGATCTCGATGCCCTGGCATCAGATCTCGGCGCTGTATTGGATAAGATGAATTATGAGCCCGAGCTCAAGATCCGCACTGAGGAGAGGCTCGGACTGCTCTTCGACCTCAAGGCCAAGTACGGCTCGACCGTCGATGAGATCAATGAGTTCGGTGACAGGGCAAGTGAAGAACTTGCATCCATTGAAGGCAACAAAGACCTTCTCAAAGAGCTCAAAGAGAAGCGCAAGACGATCGAGACCAAGCTTGTTGCCTGTGCCGAGAAACTCTCGGATGAGAGGGTAAAGGCGGGTAAGAAGCTGTCTTCCGAGATTGTTCGTGAACTCGCCGACCTCGAGATGCCGGATGCTGTCTTCGAGGTGAACTTCACCAGACACGATAAGAGCAAGTATTTCTCTTCATCCGGTATCGATGACATAGCCTTCAGGTTCAGCGCCAACCCCGGTCAGGAAGTCCGTTCTCTATCCGCGATCGTATCCGGAGGCGAGGCTTCGAGGATCATGCTCGCCATCAAGAACATACTCGGCCGCTGCGATTCTACCCAGACACTCATATTCGACGAGATCGATACGGGCGTCTCGGGCAAAGCTGCCGGTGCCATCGCTTCCAAGCTCAGATCGATATCCGCAGGCCGCCAGGTGCTCTGCGTTACTCATACCGCACAGATCGCTGCCGCTGCAGACTGCAACTTCAAGCTCTCGAAAAGGGTTTCCTCCGGCAACACGGAGACTTCCTGCGAGCTCCTCGGCATCGACGGCAAGACGGATGAAGTGTCTCGTCTCTTATCCGGAGGTTCTCAGGACAGTTCGGTCAAGCTGGCAAGAGATCTTATCGATACTAATTTCGGATGAATCAGTAAATGACTGCTTCCATGTCTGATGGAAGCGGCGCAGAGAATTCCTACTCATCTCCGCTGAACGGGTCCTTGAAGCAGAGTTTATATGCGTGAAGAGCGCATCTTCCCATAAGTTCGTCCAGTTCCTTTGAATTCGGGAATGAGTCATTCGGATTGTCAACAGAGTTAGGTCCGTACAATCCGTCTCCGAGGAGAGGATGTCCCATATAGGTCGAATGAACCCTGATCTGATGGCATCGGCCGGTGATCAGCTTGAATTCCACAAGTGAGATGTCCTTGTCCGGATAGTAGGCAAGGCTCTTATACAGAGTGGTGGACTGTTTGCCTTCGGGATCAACGTCTCTTATCATGACCGAGTTCGGCCTTCTGGCGATAGGCTGGTCGATCATGCCTTCGTCCGGGATGTATCTGCCGTAGACGAGGGCCTTGTATGATTTCGAGATATTGCCGTACAGATGAAGTGAGTTGTGAGAATAGCCGTCCTTGGCAACGATGATGAGACCTGATGTCTCGCGGTCCAGCCTCATAACGGGGTGGAGCGTACGGTCGGACAGCTGCGTCAGAAGAGAGTCATCAAGATGCCCGTGGACAGGGTGGGTAACTATTCCGGCCGGTTTGTTGATAACCGCATAGTGTGAGTCTTCGTATAGGATCGGGATCGAATCGACCTTGTTAAGCGAGAATTCTGAATCGCCATACTCCAGATAGAGTTCGTCACCTTCGTGAACATGTTCGCGGACGGTGGCATGAGTCCCGTTAAGATTTACGGTTCCGTGAAATTTGAGGCGTTTTATCATGACTCCGCTCATACGGAACTCACGGACCAAAACTTTATAGATTTCTTGATCTTCGTAACATTTTGGGACTTTATAGCAGATTTTCATGCACTTATTATACCGATTGTTGACTTTAATAGCATTTATTTATAGAATTCTAAATGGCTTGTCAGAGCCAATTATAAATGTTCTTTGACAACTAAATAAACTATTTGGAGGTGAGTACCAACGTGCCAGACATAGATTTGGGTCTAATATTGGCCGCTATCGTTTGTCTTGTAATTGGTCTGCTTCTGGGTTTTGGAATAACTGCGCTTTACTTTAAGAAAAAGATTTCTGAGGAGCAAAAGCAGCTTGAAGAAGATAAGGCGAAGTCTCAGGATAACGCAAACATTTATCTCGCCAACGCACAGAAGGAAGATGAGAACAACAAACGAGATTTACTCTTGCAGGCAAAAGAAGAAGTTGCCCGCGTCCGTTCCGAATTAGAGCGTGATGCTAAGGAAAAGAAACAGGAACTTGCAAGAGAGAGGAACAAGCTTGAGCAGAAGGAGAGCAATCTCGCCCGTATCGAGGCAAGCTATGAGCGCAAGCAGGAAGAGATCGAGAAGAAGCAGCAGTCCGTTGCAGAACTCGAAGCACGTGCGAAGGATTACGAATCACGTAAGAGAGCAGAACTCGAGAGAGTTTCCGGACTTTCTGTCGCTGAGGCAAGATCACTCGTACTTGACGAAGCTCAGCGCGAATACAGCCACGACATGGTCCTGATGCTTAAGCAGATGGAAGAAAAGACCAAACAGGATGCCGATAAGATCGCAAAAGACATTATCGCAGGCGCTATTCAGCGTTACGCATCCGATTATGTATCTGAGGTTACTGTATCAGTTGTTAACCTTCCCAACGACGAGATGAAGGGAAGGATCATCGGCCGTGAAGGTCGTAACATTAGAGCAATCGAGACAATTACCGGCGTTGATCTGATCATCGACGATACACCTGAAGCAATCGTTCTGTCTTCATTCGATCCTATAAGGAGAGAGATCGCGAGACTTACAATCGAGAAGCTCGTAGTAGACGGAAGAATCCACCCGGCAAGAATTGAGGAGATGGCTAACAAAGCCCGCAAGGAACTCAATAACACAATTAAGACCGAAGGTGAGAAGGCTGCATTCGACACAGGCGTAATGAATCTTCACCCTGAACTCATCAAGCTCCTCGGAAGACTTCGTTACCGTACGTCATACGGCCAGAACGTACTTCAGCATTCGATCGAAGTGTCATGGCTTGCATCTATGATGGCAGACGAGCTCGGTCTTGACAGCACACTGGCAAGAAGAGCAGGACTTCTGCACGACATAGGTAAGGCCGTTGACTTTGAACAGGAAGGAACCCACGTACAGCTTGGTGTTGACATTGCCAAGAAGTATCACGAATCGCCCAATGTAATCAATTGCATTGAAGCACATCACGGCGATGTGGATGCCCTTACACCCGAAGCAGTTCTCGTCGCAGCTGCAGATGCCATATCCGCAGCAAGACCTGGAGCGAGGAGAGAGAATCTCGAGACCTATATCAAGAGGATCGAGAAGTTGGAAGAAATTGCCACAAGCTTCGACGGAGTTGAGAAGAGTTATGCCATTCAGGCAGGACGCGAGATCCGTGTTATCGTTCAACCGGAGAGAGTATCCGATGATGAGATGGTCCTCAAGGCTCGCGATATCTGTAAGAAGATCGAAGAAGAGCTCGACTATCCCGGACAGATCAAGGTAAACGTCATTCGAGAGACTCGCGCAACCGATGTTGCAAAATAATTTATATATATTATTTTGGCATTTGGAATTTGCTTACAACAAAAGAACAAAGAGGGACTGTCATTTGACAGTCCCTTTTTTATTTCATAATATATTTTCCGTTATGGACCGTAATGAGATAAATGTAACCCTGATAGCTCTCGGATGCTCGAAGAATCTTGTCGACTGCGAATGCATGTCCAAGCTTCTTAAAGAGGCCGGATATAATGTTGTCTCCGATATAGCAGATTCGGATGTCGCCGTAGTTAATACGTGCGGATTCATCGAATCGGCCAAGAGCGAGGCTATCAATACGATCCTCGAGATCGCAGATTACAAAACTGACGGCGGTAAGCTCAAGTACATCATTGCCACCGGCTGTCTTGCTCAAAGATACAGCAGCGAGATACTTGAAGAGATGCCTGAGGTCGATGCGGTCCTCGGCACTGCACACTACGGCGATATCGTAAATGTGGTCGACGGTCTTATCCAAAAGGACAATCCCGATGTGGAACTCACTTCCGGCGTCGGCGGACTTACTCATCTCATGGCAGACAGAGATATCTCGACTCCGGGCTATGCATGGCTCAAGATAGGTGAGGGTTGTCTTCACCGCTGTGCCTTCTGTGCAATCCCGCTCATAAGGGGAACATTCATCTCAAGACCGATGGAAGACATCGTCAAAGAGGCTGAAGTAATTGCTTCCAAGGGCGTAAAGGAGATAATCCTCGCTGCTCAGGATACGACCAATTACGGTATCGATCTGTATAAGAACAAGTGTCTTCCCGAGCTTCTGCGCAAGCTGTCCGAGATAGACGGTATCGAGATGATAAGGGTCATGTACGGTTATATGGACGGCATGACAGATGAACTCATCGATGAGGTAGCCACTAATCCCAAAGTACTGCATTATTTTGACATTCCGATCCAGCACGGCTCGGCAAAGATACTGAAGGCCATGTTCAGGAAGGACACGCCTGAACTCATTACCGAGAGGCTTGCTGCCATAAGGAAGAAGATCCCTGATGCGATAATCAGGACTACAGTTATGGTCGGATTCCCGGGTGAGACGGAAGAGGATTTCGAGGTGCTTAAGGCAAACCTTGTAAAGTGGGAGTTCGACCGTCTCGGGTGCTTTATCTTCTCGCCTGAAGAGGGAACCAAGGCTTTCGATATGGAGGATCAGGTCCCTGATGACGTAAAGCAGAGAAGGTATGAAGAGATCTATGCCGTTCAGCAGGAAATATCGTCAAAGCTTACAAAGAAAAGGCTCGGTACAACCGTAAAAGTTAATATTGTCTCTGTCTCTGATGATGGTATATTCTATATCGGTCGCAGTTACGGAGAATCTCCGGAGGTGGACCCGGTGATCTATGTGGCAGCTGAGAAGAGCGAGCTTAATATCGGTGACATTGTTGATGTTAAGATCGTCGACTGCTCGGATGATTACGACATGACAGGAGTAACAGTATAATGAATCTTCCTAATAAACTATCGATATTACGTATAATCCTCGTGCCTGTCACGATGCTGTTCATGCTTCCGGTAAACATCTACGGATGGCAGCCGGAAGGATGGAATGCCTTTATTAACAGCAACGGCATGACAGTGGCGGCAGCGGTATTCATCATCGCTTCTCTGACCGATATGGCAGACGGCAAGATCGCACGTAAGTACAATCTCATTACCGATCTCGGTAAGTTCCTTGACAGCCTTGCTGATAAGATCCTGGTCATAAGCATCATGCTCGGCCTGGTCTACCTCGGCAGACTGTCTCCTATCCTTGTCATGATCATCATCTTAAGGGAATTTGCAGTATCCGGTCTTCGCATGATCGCCGCATCCAAGGGTGAGGTCATCGCTGCCAGGATGATAGGCAAGGTCAAAACAGTAACTCAGATGATCGCCATCATCTATATCATGTTCGAGCCGCTCCTTATCAAGATATTCGGACTTAATTACAACGGCTATCCGCTCGAGACTTCAGCGGTCACCATCATCGGAGATGTCTTCTTCGTTATCGGTGTCATCATGACCATCGTCTCGGGAATAGACTATCTGATCAAGGGCAAGAAGTACCTTAAGGGATAAAATACTTCGATAATCAAAATAATGCCTATTGACAAAAGACGAAGTTTACATTAAAAACAGTTTGTAGGTTGATTTAAATCACGGAGGTAAATACAAATGACAAACGAAGAACTCTTTAAGAGCATTAAGCAGATGATCGTAGACCAGCTTGGTGTTGACGAGGATACAATTACAGAAGATTCCTCTTTCGTTGACGATCTCAACGCTGATTCTCTGGATATGGTAGAGCTCGTTATGGCAATGGAGCAGGAATTCGATATCGAGATCCCTGATGATGTTGCTGAGAAGGTTGCTACGGTTAAGGACGCAGTTGAGTACGTTCAGAACCTGATGGAGGGCTGATCTCAGTCCCCGCATTTAGACTGGAGATTATGGCTGAATGTGTATTTATGCGCATTCAGCCTTTTTATTAAATCATGGCTACTGATTATTCTGTATTTGAGAAGGCTCTGGGATACGAGTTCAAGGATAAGTCGCTGCTTGAAGAAGCTTTCACGCACACGACTTATGTCTTTGAGCGCGGCGGCGGACATTGGGAATCCAACCAGAGGCTTGAGTTTATCGGAGATTCGGTAGTGGACCTTATCGTCGGCTGCGAGCTTTATAAGATGAAGCCGACCGAAGGTGAAGGTTATCTGTCCAAGATGAGGGCGATCGTCGTATGCGAGAGGTCTTTCGCGGAGGCGGCACGCAGGCTGGACATGGGCAGGTATCTTCTTCTGGGTAAGGGCGAAGAGCAGTCGGGCGGTGCCGACAAGGATTCGACCCTGGCGGACTGTTTTGAGGCCATGATGGCGGCTGTCTTTTTTGACGGCGGTTATGAAGCGGCAAAGTCTGTAATCTTGAAAAATCTTTCCGATACCATGCGTAAGGCGGTAAACGGCGAGATCTTCCTGGATTACAAGAGCAGACTGCTTGAATTGGCACAGATGAAGGGAAGGCAGCATTCCATCCGTTTTGCGGTCATTGATGAACGCGGACCGGCTCACGCCAGAGAGTTTGACGTTGAGGTGTATGCCGACGATACTTTCCTTGCCAAGGCTTCGCGTAAGAGCAAGCGTGATGCCGAGCAGAAGTGCGCTCAGCAGGCTATTGAGACTTATCTCATGCTTTTCCCCGAGAAGTGATATAATTAGTCGGTATTTTTAATTAAAGGATCTGTTGATGTTTCTAAAGAAGTTGGAGCTCCAGGGATTCAAATCTTTCCCTGTCTATACCGTTATCAAGTTCGAGAAGGGCCTTACGGCCGTTGTCGGACCTAACGGCAGTGGTAAATCCAACATAACTGATGCCGTAAGGTGGGTCTTGGGTGAGCAGAGCGTAAAGTCTTTGCGCGGCGGCAAGATGGAAGACGTCATCTTCGGCGGTACGGCTGCAAGAAAGCCGATGAACTATTCCGAAGTTACGATCACCTTCGATAATTCGGATAAGTATCTTGATTATGATTTTCCTGAGATCCAGGTCACGAGAAGACTCTACCGTTCCGGTGAGTCTGAATACAGCATCAACAAGGTCAACTGCAGGCTCAAGGACATTACCACTCTCTTCCTTGATACAGGTCTCGGCAAGGACGGTTATTCCATCGTCGGACAGGGCAGAGTCGATGATATCCTCTCACCGAAGTCTGAAGACAGACGCCGCGTTATCGAGGAAGCATCAGGTATCGTAAAGTACAAGGTCCGTAAGGATGAGGCAGAGCGTAAGCTGTCCAATACGGAGCAGAACCTCCTGAGGATAGATGATGTCCTTAATGAGCTCAACGAGCGTAAGGGACCTCTTGAAGAGCAGGCAGGCAAGGCGCGTGATTACCACAAGGCATACGAAGAGCTCAAGGAACTCGAGATCTCGCTGCTCGTTCATAAGATTACTGAGGCAGAAGAGCAGATCGGCGGTTCCGCATCTGTTAAGAGCCAGCTCGAGAAAGAGATTGAAGAGCAGCAGGATGCTTACCTTCAGCTTCGTAAAGAGCATCAGACCGAGCTCACCGAGAGTGAGAATCTCGAAGATGCTATAGAAGACAACAGACAGTTCCTGTCGGATCTTACTGAGAAGGAACATGACCTGATCACCGAGAAGAAGGTCTCTGCCGAGAGGAAGAGCCAGACTGAAGCCAAGATCAGGGAAGCCGAGTCTTCGAACGAAGATGCTGAGAAACAAAAGCTCGAGTTTGCAGAGCAGATCAAAGAATTCAATGAGAAAGCTGACAGGCTGCTCGTTGAAGCCAACGATGCCAAATCCAAGGCTGAGGCTGTAGCTGAAGAGCAGAAGGAACTCTATAAGACATATGAGGAATCCGAGCTCAGCAGGAAGAGCCTGAACAGTGCAGTTGATAAGAAGACACAGGAACTCTTTGACATCAGGAGCAAAGTGTCTGAGTCTAAGACCCGTATTGAGGGTATGAATTCCAGGATCAGGGAGCTCTCCGAAGAGAGACAGAATGCTGCAGGCAATCTTGAAGCTTTGGAAGGCGAACTCGAAGCCAAAGACCGTAACCGCATCGATATGAAGCAGAAGAAGGGCGAAGTCAATGCTGATATCGAGAAGCGCAATAAGAAGTTAGAAGAACTCAGAGGCAAGCAGGTTGAACTCAATCTGTTCTTTGATGAGCATAATAAGAAGCTCTTGTCCGATGAGGCAAGACTCAAGACCTTGAAGGATCTGGAGCGCCGTAAGGAAGGCTATCAGGAATCAGTAAAGAAGCTCGTTGCCGAAGCTGAGACTGACAGGAGCATCAAGAACCGCATCGTTGGCATCTTAGGTGACCTTATTACCACTGACACAAAGTATCAGACAGCGATAGAGATCGCTCTCGGCAACAGCATACATAACATCGTAACCAAGACGGAAGAAGATGCATCGAGACTCATCGGCGTCCTCAAGGATAAGCATCTCGGACGAGTTACTTTCCTGCCCATCGAGAATATCAGACCAAGAGATCTGGAGCAGACACTGCAGGATAAGGCCATGGGCGAAGACGGCTACATCGGCATAGCTTCCGAACTCGTTAAGTGTGACAAGGAACTCGAAGATATCGTATCCAACCTTCTCGGAAGGATCATCGTATCTGACGATCTCGATTCCGCGAGGAAGATCGCATCAAGGATCAAGTACAATGCCAAGGTCATTACGCTTAGCGGTGACTCGGTCAATCCGGGCGGTTCTCTTACAGGCGGAAGCGTCAAGAAGTCCGGCGTGGGCATCCTCGGAAGAGCAAAGGAGATCGACAGTCTCACCGCTTCCATTGCAAGCCTTGAGGAGAAGCTGGCCAATTCAGAAGAGCAGCGTCAGGAAGTTGATGACGGCATCGGCACACTGAAGCGCGAACTCGAGATGCTCGGCGAGCAGCTCAAGTTCTATACGCTCGAAGAGGTTAAGGCAGAGAATGAATATGCCAACACCGAAGAGAAACTCAAGGCAGCCAGAGAAGATTCTGCAAGCTTCGATGAGAATATAAGCTCACTGTCCAAGGATAAGATCAGGCTTGAAGAGGACATCGAGGAACTCATCCGCATCGAGGGCGAGATCGAAGATGAACTTGCAGAGTACAAGGACAGCATTGAAGAAGGCGATGCCAAGGCCAAAGAGTTCAATGATAAGCTCAATGAGCTCCGCGAGAAGGAGACTGAGTTCGTTACTCTCACTGACAGGAAGATCGCTGAACGTAACGGCGTGCTTAACCTTGCTGATCACGTCAAGGGTCAGATCAAGCAGACAGATGCAGCCATTGAGGCAAAGAAGACCGAGATGGAAGAGACTCGTGCCCTGATAGCGCAGATCGACAAGGAGATTCAGGCCTTTGATAAGCAGATCGAGGAGATCACCGTTCAGGAGAAGGTCTATGAAGAGAAGATAGCTGAGCTCTCCGGCAAGAGGGAAGAGGTCAATGCCAAGATATCCTCATACGGCGACAGACTCACAAAGGCATCTGATGCCATCAATGATCTTCAGAACAAGCTCAATAATCTCGTTGCCAAGTACGACAGGTATTTCACCGAGATCGATATCGATAAGAACAAGCTCTGGGAAGACTACGAAGTCACCTATGACAACGTAAGAGAATCTGCAAAGCCGGTCGAGAAGCCCGCTGAACAGGCAAAGCAGATCACTTCGCTCAAGAACAAGATCAAACAGATCGGTCCCGTTAACCTCGGTGCCATCGATGAATTCAAGGAACTGTCCGAGAGACTTGATTTCATGAGCGCTCAGAGACAGGACATCGAGAACGCCAAGAAGGACCTCGAGAAACTCATATCTGACCTTATCGCAGAGATGGAGACTCAGTTCAATGAGCACTTCAAGATAATCAATGATAACTTTAAGCAGGTATTCGTCGACCTCTTCGGCGGCGGTACCGCTGAGATACAGCTCGAAGGCGAGGACGTCTTAAGCTGCAACATCGAGATCAAGGCTCAGCCTCCGGGAAAGACGCTTAAGACGCTGTCACTGCTCTCCGGCGGTGAGAGATGTCTTACGGCAATTGCGCTCCTGTTCGCTATACTCGAGCTCAAGCCTTCACCGTTCGTTATCCTCGACGAGGTCGAGGCAGCCCTCGATGATGCAAATATCGTAAGGTTCACTGACTTCGTTAAGCGTTACAGCAAGAAGACACAGTTCATGCTCGTTACACACCGTAAGGGTACGATGGAAGCATGCGACCAGATCTACGGCGTAACCATGGCAGAGCGCGGTATCTCTAAGATCCTTTCTATGGAGCTTGATTAATGGGTATATTTGAGACATTTAAAAAGGGACTTGCCAATACAAGGAACTTCTTCAGCAGCGGTTTTACCAAGCTCGCGGCGGGAAGCGGACATTTCGACGAGGACATGCTCGATGAACTTGAAGAACTGCTGGTAAGGGCAGACTGCGGCTTCCAGGCGTCTGAAGAGATAATCGACAGCGTTAAGACCGGCATCAAGAAGACCGGCGACGACAGCAAGGACGCAGTATACGCTTCGGTCAAGGGCAAGATGCTCGATATCCTCGGCTCGAAAGAGACCTACGAACCTGTTCCGGGCAAGCTTAACATCCTTCTCATGATCGGCGTTAACGGCACCGGTAAGACAACGACTTCCGGCAAGCTCGCGTTAAGATACAAGAAACAGGGCAAGAAGGTCATTCTTGCTGCCGCTGATACTTTCCGCGCGGCAGCAGTGGAGCAGCTCAAGGCCTGGGGCGAGAGGACCGACACTACGGTTATATCTCAGGGTTCGGATGGTGCAGATCCTGCGGCTGTTGTCTACGACGCAATTCATGCCGCAATAGCCCGTAAAGCAGATGTTCTCATCATCGATACAGCAGGAAGACTTCATAATAAAAAGAACCTCATGGATGAGCTGTCCAAGATCAGAAGGATCGTCGTAAGGGAAGCCCCCGAAGCATCTCTTAAGTCGATGCTCATCATTGATGCCACAACCGGACAGAACGCCGTGCTTCAGGCAGAAGCTTTCTCCGAAGCTTGTGAACTCGACTATATCGGCATAACCAAGCTCGACGGAAGCGCAAAGGGCGGAGTTGCCATAGCTGTTGCCTATAATACCGGCAAGCCCGTTGTCCTTGCAGGATTGGGTGAGGGCGAAGAAGACCTCGTAGACTTCGATCCTAAGATCTTTGTTGATTCACTGACGGAAGAATAATTCTATATCGTAATTGGTTGTTTACGCGGCTCACTTTGTGGACCGTTTTTTCTGTGTATCAAAAATGGTACAAATGGGTGATAGATTCAAGAACCTTTGATTTGTAAAATCAGCTTATCAACTCAAGGAGGATTTGAACTATGGGATTTTTCAGTGATTTATTCGGTAAGAAGACATGCTGCCTTTGCGGTGCCGAGTGTGGTGCTATGAAGAGGGAGAAGATCAAGAACAAGGAATACGTTTGTAACGATTGTAAGAGAAAGTGCAGCAGCTTTGTCAGAGTATCCGAGATGGACAAGGAGACAGTACAGGAGCACATCGCTTTCATGGAGAAGAGAGAGAAGATCTACCAGGAGATCCTCGTTAACTCCAAGGTTCAGAGATTCGAGAGCAAGAAGAAGGATAAGGGATTCTATTTCTACGATGATCACGGATTCGTTGTGATCGAGAACAAGAAAGCAGGCGTGACTAAGGAGAATCACGAAGTCATAAGATATGACGAGATCGACAGCTATGAGATCTATACAGAGATGAACGAGCCTACAGAGGCAGGCAAGCCCAAGACATTCAAGGAAGACGGCGTGCTTATCAGACTCGTTAACACAAAGCCGGGCATCGAGCTCTCGTCTGATCATAAGAACAAGGGCGCTCATGCATATCCTTACAACACAAGAGATATCAAGATCTGCCTGAGGACTTCCGAGAAGGATACACAGTATGCGGATAACGTAATCCAGCATTTCGATTACATCTTCGGTGTGCATGACAGTTCGAAGGGCCTGTTCAACTTCGGTCTGAGCAAGCAGGAGAAGAGAGATCTCCAGGCTCAGGTCGATATGGCCAAGCTTATGGGCGGCGCTATCAAGGCAGCCGTGAACGGTGAGACAGAGCCGTCAGATCAGCTTCAGGCTCAGATGGAACAGGCGCAGGCTTCAACAGCTGCTGCCGAGACAAGCGGTCTGTCCGTATATTCTGCTAAGGCTGATGCAGCTGAAGCACAGGTTGGTTAAGCCATAACATCCTACCCATTTGGGATAGTTCGATCCGATAAGGGGTGGCAGCGGGTAACGCTGTCACCCCGAATTTTATTGAATTGAAATATATTGTTCGAAGAATTCGCAGTAAATCGCATAAAATTCTCCGTATTCACGATATTTTGATTGCCAAACCAAACCATTATCAGTATAATCTTTGCGGTAAATTCCAATCTATTCCTATATTTAATAAGGAGGAACCATAGTCATGCCTTTAACGACTTCCTGGTTAATCGTTCTCGGCGTAGTAGTGCTTGCACTTGTCTATGTCGCTTACAATTACTTCCGTATTAAGAAGATGCCCGAAGGAACACCTGATATGATCGAACTGTCAGGCATTATCCGTTCCGGTGCGCAGACCTTCCTTAAGACGGAGTACAAGAGCATCTCCATTGTGGTTGGTGTTGTTGCTGTTATCTTCACGCTCTTTGTTGAGAAGACAGCCGGAATCACTTTCCTCATGGGCGCACTGATGAGCTCTATCGTATGTGTTCTCGGTATGCAGAGTGCTACATATGCCAACGTTCGTACATCGAACAAGGCAAGAGAGAGCCTCTCTATCGGTGAGACAGTTAAGGTTGCCCTCTGCGGCGGTTCCATCAGCGGACTTGCAGTTCAGGGCTTCGGTATGCTGGGACTTCTTGCAGTCCTTCTTTGCTTCGGCGGCGTTAAGCACGATGCAGAGAGCACAGGACTTATCGCAGGTCTTACATGCAATCCTTACATCATGAGAATATCCACATATTCACTTGGTTGCTCCATCGTTGCTATGTTCAACCGTGTTGCCGGCGGTAACTACACAAAGGCAGCAGATATCTCTTCAGATATCCTCGGTAAGCTCAGACACGATCTGCCTGAGGATGACTCCAGAATCCCTAACACGATTGCAGACTTCATCGGTGATAACGTTAACGATATAGCCGGTAACTGCTCCGACCTTCTCGAGTCTTTCGTTGCTACAATGTCTGCTTCCATCATGATCGCCGTTACTCTCTATCAGACACACGGCGGCAAGGTTGCTGATACAACATTCGATGCTACGATCCTTTTCCCGATCATCCTCGCAGGCTGCGGCCTCGTCGGATGCCTTATCGGTCTTGGTCTTGCTAACATTAAGAAGATGGGTGACAACCCTTCAAGAGAGCTCGACCTCTCCACATGGATCTCTGCAGGCTGCACAGTCATTTTCGGCGGTGTTGCTTCTTATGTGATCTTCAACAATGTTCCTCTTTATGATGACTTCAAGCTCGGTTGGGCTTCCCCTTGGGTATCTTCGATAATGGGTATCGTTGCAGGTATCGCTATCGGTATCATCACAGAGTACTACACATCCACAGATCACAAGCCTACACAGAAGCTTGCTGAGATGTGCACAGAGGGTGAGGCTTTCGTAGTTACAAAGGGTGACGCAGTAGGTTCAAGATCAGTTCTTCTTCCCGTATTCGTCATCATCGTAGCTCTTATCATCTCCGGTGTGATCGGCGGTTCCTACGGTATCGCTATCTCCGCACTCGGAATGCTCGCTTTCGTTGGTGCTACGGTATCCATCGATGCGTTCGGTCCTATCGCAGATAACGCAGGCGGTCTTGCAGAAGCTTGCCACCTCGCACCTGACGTTCGTAAGATCACAGATAAGCTCGATGCAGTCGGTAACACAACAGCTGCTATCGGTAAGGGCTTCGCTATCGGTTCTGCAGCATTCGCTACAGTTTCCCTCATCATGGCTTACGTTGGTAACTACACAACAGTTGGTGAGCCTCTGTCACTTAACTTCGCTTCATTCTTCGTCGTAGCCGGCGGTATACTCGGCGGTGCGCTCGTTGAGTACTTCTGCGCTATCCTTACGGATAACACTATCGACGCTGCTAAGATCATGGCTGATGTCGGAGACAAGCAGATGACACAGGAAGTTCTCGACGGTAAGGCTAAGCCTGACTACAACATGATGATCGAGATGGCTGCCAAGGAAGCTATCCACAGAATGGTTCTTCCTTCTGTCCTCGCGCTCCTCATTCCTATCGTTGGAGGACTTATCCTCGGCGTTGAGTTCGTAGGCGGTATCCTCGTAG
>R26__coassemble_261_pt1 | contig 35394 bp, 25 predicted proteins | sample R26__metabat2_low_PE_020 | metagenome-assembled genome bin R26
GGAGACACGATATGGATCTACAGGCTTTTGTTGACACGATCGACCATATGACTTGCGTCATGTCAGTTGAGATGAAGGAAGACGGCAATTACGGTGATATCCGCATAGTCGTAGGCAATCAGGCTTATGTTCAGTCTATAGAAGCCGCGTGGGACGGTCCGCAGCTGATGAGCACCAAGTTCGTGCCAAACAGCCTGTACCAGAACTACTTCCCGAAGGATCTTAATTTCGAGACGGTGTGCTACCGTGCCGCAGTCGAGAAGCAGCCCGTCCATTCCTATGTGCATCCCGACAGGTATGATTTCTGGTTCGACCTGTATCTGCTCCCTCTCCTCAATGAAGGCAACATGTATTACTGCACATACACGCAGGTAGTTACGCAGAAGGCAGAGACCAAGAAGATGACGGATCTGTCGCAGGACATCGCCACAAATGTCCTGAACACATGCATCAAGCTGTCCAATACGACTGACTTTACCAAGACTCTGGGTGAGGTAGTAAAGGACGTCCGTGATATCTGCGGCTCGATGATCTGCTGTATCCTCGGAGTAAATCCCATCGACAGGACATGTAAGGTACTGGCCGAGGATTCCTCCCCTGACAACAAGGAGAAGACCCTGCAGTCGATCCTCGATGAGGATCCCGATTTCTATGATCATATCGTATCAAAGTGGGAAGATACCATAGGCGGAAGCAACTGCCTCATCATCAAGAACGAATCTGACATGGAGTACCTCAAGGATAAGAATCCCGAATGGTACACTTCGATGACCACTCACAGCGTTAAGAGCATCATCCTCTTCCCCATGAGGTTCGGTCAGGAGCTCCTGGGCTATATCTGGGCAACGAACTTCGATACAGACAAGGCCGATGAGATCAAGGCAACCATGGAACTCGTTACATACTTCGTATCTTCTTCCGTCGCAAGCGTGCAGCTCATCAGCAGACTCAGGCTCCTGAGCTCCGTTGACATGCTGACCGGAGTTCTGAACCGTAACGAGATGAACGAGAGGATCGACCGCATAGTGGGCGGCGAAGACCACATCCGTAACCTAGGCATCGTATTCGCAGACATCAACGGTCTTAAGCGCGTCAATGACGATCAGGGTCACTTCTCGGGCGACCAGCTCCTCAAGCGTGCGGCAGAGATCTTAAGAGATGTATTCAGGAGATGTGATATCTACCGTGCAGGCGGCGACGAGTTCATGATCATCATTCCCGATACAAGCGAGAGTGAACTCGAGCAGCTCTGCGCAGAACTCAAGACGAATGACCTCGGATTCGGCAAGTCGTGCTTCGCGGCAGGATGCTGCTGTGTTGTCGACTGCCAGGACATCCGCAAGGCAATGCATATCGCGGACGAGCGTATGTATGCCGATAAGGCAGACTTCTACGAGAACCATCCCGACCTCAAGAGGTAAGCAGTACAGTTAAGGATTAATATGATCGACGGATTATCCATACAGTTATCATTCCTGATATTCGAGGCAGTATTCTGCTTCCTGTGTGCCATTGTCTATTCCGTGACAAAGGATCCTCTGCGCGTGCGCAAATCCGTCGTCCTGTCGCTCAACGTATCCTGCGGCCTCATGCTCATATGCGAGTGCCTGTTCTATGTCTATAAGGGTGCCACGGATCCTGTTGACGTGATGATCATGTACGTGGTCAACGCGGCAGTCTACTATCTGATAATCTGCATGCTGCTCTTCTATACGATGCTCGTATTCCTTAGGCTCTTCGGCAGGTTCGACCTGAGGTCAGACATGCCCTGCAGAAGAAGGCTTATCGCGATCCTTGGGCTCATCCTCACAGAATTTGCGCTCATTACAGTCTCACAGTTCACGGGCATCTTATATTACTTTGATGAGAACAACGTATATCAGAGAGGACCTCTGTTCATAGTATCTGCACTGATCCCGACGATAGGTGCGATCCTGGTGTGCTCGGTAATCATCCAGCACAAAGAGAAGACGACGGCGGCTCAGCGCATGGTGCTGGTGTCTTACCTCGCACTGCCTCTCGCCGCGGAAGTGTTCCAGGTCCTTTTTTTCGGCAATTCCCTCATGAACATCAGCATGGGCATATCCGTGCTGCTGATGTTTTTCGAGAACTTTCTGCATAAGGAGAAGGACCTCGACAGGGCAACGAAGACCGAGGTCAGGACCGGCCTTGCGAACAAACACGGCTATATCGACTGGCTGAACTCCATGAAGGGTAAGGAAGAGCTTAAGGATTACGCCGCTGTGTTCTTCGATCTGCGCAAGTTCGCGGATATCAACCGGAAGTTCGGTATCGAGAACGGCAACAGGATCCTCGCCAACTTCGGCAACATCATGCTGGGCAGGATCGGCAAGGATGAGATCCTCGGAAGGCAGTTCAGCAACCAGTTCGTGGCTATTGTCAAGAACGAGAATCTCGAAGAATTCATTAGCGGTCTTCAGGGCATCGAAGTGCCTTTCATCGATAAGGCGACAGGCCTGGAGAACAAGGTCACGCTGTCTGCCAGGATCGGCATATATAAGATCGACAGGTCCGATCTCGACGGCGAGGATATCCTCGTATTCGCAGCGCAGGCTCTCGTCGCAGCCAAGTCCAGGAACAACAAGGACATCGTATGGCTGACGCAGGAGATGCTGGACAGCGCGGCAGAGCGAAAGAAGCTCGAGAACGAGATCAAGAGCGGCCTTGCGGCAGGAGAGTTCAGACCGTACTACCAGCCCAAGGTCGACATAAGGACCGGCAGGCTCTGCGGCATGGAAGCTCTCGCACGCTGGATGCACGGCATGGTCCTCGTCTCGCCCGGCGTCTTCATCCCGATAATGGAATCGAACGACACCATAACGCAGCTCGACCTTCTCATGCTGAAGTCCGTCTGCAGCGACATCAAGAGCTGGCTGACCGAAGGGCTCGAAGTTCCGGTCATTTCCATCAATTTCTCGAGACGTAACCTCGCAGATCCCAACCTGTCAGAGAAGATAGACAAGGTCGTCAGGGCTTCTGATATCCCCTCGGACCGCATCGAGATAGAGATCACCGAGACCGTCGACGAGTTCTCCATAGGCGACCTGCAAAAGTTTGCAAACGAACTCCATAAGCTCGGATTCAAGATCTCCATAGACGACTTCGGCAGTGCGAGCTCGTCACTGACGCTGCTGCGCGAGGTCTCCTTCGACACGCTCAAGATCGATAAGGGCTTCATAGACCACGACAAGAAGAAGGACCTTACGATCCTGTCCAACATCATCCGTCTTGCAAAGGAGATCGATCTCGGCATCGTCGCGGAAGGCGTCGAGCTGAAGAACCAGATCGACATATTGAACGATCTCGGAGTAAGCGTTATCCAGGGATTCTTCTTCGACAAGCCGCTGCCTAAGGACGAGATTACGGCAAGGCTTAGATCGCCTTATTACTCGAAGGCTTCCTGATATATATCACTTCATAAGTTCCCAGAAGCTGATGGCACTGGCGGCCGCGACATTAAGCGAGTCCACACCGCGCTGCATCGGTATCATCACGCGGTAATCGCAGGCTGATATGACATCAGAAGGAAGTCCTGTCCCCTCTGTGCCGAGAACGACTGCGAGCTTCTCGTTCGCTCTGATCTCATCGTTATCAACGTTGGTGGAATCCTCTGTGAGCGCCATCGCGACCGTCTTATATCCGTATGACTGAAGCCTGCTTATAAGCGCAGTTCCCTGCGACTCTTCGAGCGTTGCCCTCGCCCACGGTATCTGGAAGACGGTACCCATGCTGACTCTCGCGACACGCCTTGTAAGCGGGTCTACCGAAGTGTGAGTAAGGAGCACTCCGTCCATGCCGAGCGCAGCTGCCGAGCGGAAGATCGCACCGACATTAGCGGGATTGACCACATCCGCCATAACTGCGATGCGGCGTTTGCCTTCCAGGAATCCGTCCACGGTCAGTTCGGGAAGCCTTCTCATGAGCATCCACAGGCCTCTCACCAGATGGTGGCCCGTGATCTGAGTCACTATCTCTGTAGCTGCCTTATATACCGGAATACTGTCCAATACCGCCTTGCCGCAGTGATCTTCTATCGCCTCGAAAACAGGCTTTGCCTCCGCTTCCACGCGGTCAGTCTCGACCAGCATCGAGACAGGTTCGCATCCCGCCTCGAGAGCGCGCATTATCACGTAGGCAGTCTCTGCCAGGAACAAACCTTCTTCTCTTAACTGGGGTTCAGTCGCCCGCGCGAAAACATCAAGCTCGGACGCATTGATGTCCGTGATCTCTATCAGTCTCACCCTATGTTGTCCTTCCATCTGAGGAATTCACCGGACGGCAGGGGCTTGGCGTAATAGTAGCCCTGGAAGCTCTCGATGGAATACTCCCTTAAGATGTCCCTCATGCCGGCGGTCTCGATGCCTTCTGCGCAGACCTTGGCTTTGAACACCTTTGCAAGATCTGCAATGGTCTTGATGAGTTCTCTGTCGAGATCATCGTCTTCGATACCGGCAACGAAGCTCTGGTCGATCTTGATGATGTCGAACGGCAGTTCCTTGACTATGCCGACGGAAGAGAATCCCGTACCGAAGTCGTCGAGAGCTATCAGGATGCCCCTTGCCTTCAGGCTCGCAGTGACGTTCCTGAGAAGCTTGATATCGAGGAGCTTGCAGCGCTCCGTAACCTCGAAGCAGAGATGATCAGCCGGATATCCGATGTCATCCAGTATCCTGAATACCATATCGACGAAGTCGGGCTTCTCGAGCTGTGTATAAGACAGATTGATGTTGATGACGAAGTCGGGAGTCTTCTTGAGCTGCTTCTTTGCAACTATGACGGCTTCCTTGATGATCCACTCACCGAGTTCCGGGAAGAGCGGATCAGACTCGAGCAGCGGCAGGAACTGATCCGGCGGAACAATGCCGTATTCATCGTTCTTCCACCTGATGAGCGCCTCTGCCGAGATGAGTTCTTCGGTATTGGCATCGACGACGGGCTGGAACAGAAGATAGAATCCCCTGTAACCGTGAGTGATAGATGCCCTTATCTTGTGGAGCTTCTCCAGCCTGTGCCTGTTATTCTCATTGAGGTCGTTCTCGAACATTATGAGGTCACCCTGACGGCGCGTCTTGGATTCGCTGTATGCATAATTAAGGCAGGCATATACCGTCTGGGAATCGATGTCAAAATGATCCATCAGCAGAGCTCCGCCGTTGACCTCGAGAAGTATCCTCTTATCGTCTACCTGGAATATCTCGCGGAAGTAATTGCGGAATTCTGTATACTTGCCGATAAGCTCATCTGCAGACATTGAATTGGTGATTATCGCAAACTTGGTTCCGTCTATCCTGTAGCATGTTCCGTTGCTGCTGGTCGACTCGAAGACCTTCCGTGCGAACAGCTGAAGCACTCTGTTGCCGAAGTGATAGCCGTACACTTCATTGATCTCGGAGAACTTGCTGATTCCGACGATAATGACATAAGCTGCTGCCTTACGCTTGATCCAGCTGTTCAGGTCATCGAAGAATCCGTACTGGTTCCTCAGACCCGTCAGAGTATCGATATGGCCCTGTGATCCGTGGTTGCGGATAGTGCCTACAAAGTAATCGGGTTCTCCGTTGCCATCTCTGATGACAACTCCGCGGCATGTGCAGACATCGTATTCACCGTTGATGTTACGTGCGCGGTACTGCATGTCGTGACCGAAGGAATTGCCCGCGAAGATCTCGTCTATGCCCTTGCGGTACGCTTCCCTGTCATCAGGGTGGATGCAGTTCTCCCAGATGTCACCTGCGGCATACATGTATTCAGAAGGAAGTCCGTATGTATCGATGGCATTCTTGGACCATCTGGACAGATCGAACTTCATGTCGCAGAGGTATACATATGTACCCTCCGATACGACCTCGTAGGACTTGAAGAGCGTATCGAGCGTCTTCTTTCTGTCGTCTGTTATGGTCTTGCTGCCGGCACTTTCCTTAAGCGCGTGACTCTCATGCAGGAGCTTAAGCTCCTTAAGCCTTGCCTTGTCCTCATACATCCTGCCGTCGGCGATCTTGAAGATCTCATCTAAGGTCTCTTCCTTCTCCGGTTCATATTCAGCCACGCCGATCGCTACCACGGGACCTGACTCTATCCGCATGTTCTCTTCGACCTGCTTGCGGAACGAAGCAATGAGGATACTCCTGTCCTTATAGTCTTCTCCCTTGAGGAAGATGGCGAACTCGTCGCCGCCGATCCTGAATACCGGGCTGTGCGCGAATGTCAGACAGATCAGCTTGCAGGCAGCCCTGATATAATCGTCGCCCGCCTTATGACCCCGTGTATCATTGATTATCTTAAGATTGTTAAGATCGCATACAGCGATGCCGAACGGATCATTCGTCTTCTCATCGACCGCCTTCTTAAGATCAGTCTCGTACTCATGGAAAGCAGTGATGTTCCTGGTCCCCGTGAGGCTGTCTCTTCTGGCCGTCTCGTTGGCCATATTAAGAGCCCTGATGTGCTCCTGTTCCTTCTTGACATATGCTTCACGGTTCTCGATGCAGATGATCAGGTGTGTCTTATCCGAAGACCAGCTGACCGTCATGCTCGTATACTGGGGTTCACCGTTTCCCACGGTCATCCGGTAGTCCTGAGTCACACTGAGGCTGCCGTCGAGCTGCGTGATGAGGTTATCCTTATTAATGAATAACTTCATCCTCTCCCTGTCTTCCGGATGGATGATCCTGTCTACGTTCTGTTCTGCCGTGGAGAAGAAGTCATCGCCTTCCTCGCTGATCTCGAGTTCGCCGTAGAGCTTGTGCGTAGAGAATTCCTTGTAATGCGAAGTCTGAGCATTGACGTAGTAGATCATGTCATAATGCGAAGCCAGGCTCTCCGCGATCTGCGTAAAAGTAAGGCTCTTCTGCATCTTATCCATCAGCTCGAGCTTGGCCCTGACATCAGCTTCAATGTTCTTGATGCATACGATGATATGCTTCCTGTCCGCTGCCATGATCTCGGTCTGTCTGACATGGATGACACGTTCGTTGAATATAAAACGATACTCGATGGAGAATGACTTGCTGTTGCTCAGATTCTTGAGCATCGTGTCTTTGTAGTGGACCGATACGACCATATCCTGATCTTCAGGATGCACAAAATTACGGGCATTCTTCCTGTTCTCAGCGAAGAAGTCCTTGCCCGACCCGGGAATGTTCATCCTCTTATAAGCCGCGGTTGATGCGATCTCAGTGTAGGAACTGTCTTCGAGATCCACATAGAACATAAGATCATACTGACCGGCAAGAGCATTCAGGATCTGGTTATACAGCTCCTTCTGACGTGAAGTCTCGGCTTGCAGTTGTCTTCTGTGATACTCTTCATCGATATTGATGACACCGAGGATGAAGTAATCGGAATCTTCGGCCGGTCCTCTTATCACCCTCAGGGAATGCCAGGTCGGAACGCCGTCGATCATCAGGCGGTATTCGATGTTCTGCATGCTGCCCTTCTCCATGGCAGCGAGGAGATTCTCCTTCTGGATGTCCTCGATGAATATGTGCTGGTCTTCTTTGAAGATGACTAGCTTGCAGTCTCTTATGATGTTCTTGAAGAAATCATCCCCGCCCTGTTCAAGACTGAGCGAATGGAATGCAGGGTCAACAGAATACCAGAAGTACTCGTTGGTTACGGCATTGACATAGTAAACACTGGAATAATCCACCAGCAGTGATTCCGCGATCTTTTTGAATATATCGTCCCGTCTTGTCATAAATGCCTCCACGGCCGGGTTCACTGCAGGTGCGGCCGGCGGACCTCAAATCTATTTTATGATTAAGATAATAAACAAATCTATATGACAGTTCTCGTATTTACTGTTAACAATCCGTAAAGACAATTATCATTTGCGCCCGGAGCAGATTTTGGGCGATCACTTGTTATATGTCTCGGTGATCTCCTTACATGTATTGAGGAACTCGATGTTCGTGATCCTCAGGCGGTTGGACAGGTGGCGGAGGATCTGGATGATCTTATCCGGCGTGTCGTTGAATATTGCTGCCAGGTCTTCCTGACGGATGCTCTCGACCAGGGTATCGTTGGATTCGGATACGGCGGTGAACCTTCTTGTCTCGCCCTCGAGCAGACCCATGATGCCGAAGAAAGACACAGCATCCATGACCGTGGCCTCGACCTCTTCCCTGCTCCTGTAAGCATTGTAGAATCCGACTCTTCCCTTGTGGAGGATGTACATGCAGTCACCTTCGGAGTCTTCCTTGTAGATGATCATGCCCTTCCTGAAGTTCTTGGAATTCTCGCCTGCGGGGATGTCCGCGAAAGCCTCCTTCAGAGACTCGGGGCTTACTTCCTCTATCTTGTTCTTGTTGTTCTGGTAGATATCCATGTGCTTCTTGATCTTGGAGAACAGAGACTTCTTCTTGCCCTCATCGGAAGCACGCAGTTCTTCGAGCAGGCCGTGCGCGTTATTGAGGTCTCCGGTCATCACCTCGATACGGTTTGCGATGTGTCTCATGAGCTCGACGATAAGGTCGGGGTTCTCCGTAAAGAAACCCTTAAGCTCGTCTCTCGGGATCTCGACCGCACGTGCATTCGTCTTTGCTACGACGGTGGCATTCCTCGGGTAATCTTCCACGATCGCCATCTCACCGAAGAACTCTCCTGCTTCGAGCACAGCGAGACGGAGGGGATCCTTCTTATCGTAGTCTGCATAGACGCTGGCAGTTCCCTCGAGGAGCATAAAGAAGCTCTTGCCGCTCTCGCCCTCTTTGCAGATAACTTCACCGCTCTTATATGACTTCTCGACCATAGCCATAACTCGTACCTCCCTCGCTGCATAAGAAAATAGACTCACGCAATAAAACGTATGAGTCTATTATACCATCTTGTAATTAATAAGTATTCAGTGATTATTCGCCCTGAAGTCCGCGGTAGTACTTCTCGAGCTTCGGTCTCGCCGCCACATAGTACTTCTCGAGGGACTTGTCGAACTGGGTTCCCATGCCCTCCATTATTATCGCGTCCGCCTTATCGAAAGGCATGCTGTCCTTATAGCATCTCTTGCTGACGAGGGCATCGTAAACATCGGCTATCGCCATGATGCGCGCTTCGAGCGGGATCGCCGTGCCCTTGAGGCCTTCAGGATAACCGGATCCGTCCCAGCGCTCGTGGTGGTAGTGTGCGACGTTCTCGGCTAGGAGATGGAACTCCAGGTCATCGGTGTCCTTCAGGATCTCGTGCACGATGCGCGCGCCTTCAGCGGCGTGTTTCTTCATCTCGTTGTGCATCTCGGGCGTGTACCTGCCCTCGTATCTGAGCACCGCGTCGTCGACTGCGATCTTGCCCAGGTCGTGCATCGGCGCCGCCTTGATGATCTTCTCGCAGAAGCTGTCCGTCAGGCCTTCGTAGCCGCCCTGCTTCATCGCCTCGATGAGGTAGCGCACGCAGACGCTCGTTCTCCTGATGTGGCCGCCTGTAGAGTTGTCACGGCTTTCGACCATGGTCGCCATGCTGAGGACGAGGTTATCGTGCATCTCGACGATGTGCTCGGTCTTCGCCTTGACCTCCTGCTCGAGCTTGGTGTTGAAGTGTTCGAGCATCTCGAGGTACTTCTGGTCCTGCGTATCGTCCGTGATGAGGAACTGACAGCCGACCTTGCGCCTGGCGCTGACGAGATAATTGATGTCGATGAGATAGATCTTGTCGCCTTCTTTGAAGTGCAGCTTGTCGTTCCTGCTGTTCTTCTTGAAGTCAGCAAGCCACTTCAGTATCCTCTCGTCCTTAACCGGCTTGTCGACATGCATGCCCTCGAGGAACGGCAGCATCTGGCAGGCAGTCGCGTTCGCGCCCAGGAACCTGCCATCCATGTCGAAAGAGGCAAACCCGGTGCTTCCCTTCTCCACGATGGAATCTATCGCGGAATCCGTTACGTCGTACAGGCCCATCCTGTAGGCGATGATGATAAACACTATCTGCGCCAGAATGTATGTAACGGGCACCAGCTCGACTTTCAAGTTAAGCAACTTGTTCGCAAAGTAAGATACTATCGAGATGGTCTCCGGAATGAACAGGAGAAGTATGATCCTGTGCGATACGTCATTGCGCTTCACGAGGCTGTACACGAGTACAGATATACCCATGATCAGATAGATGATGATGAATATATAGTAGACGGTGTGCATCGGGCCGTATGTCTTCTGCAGCACCAGATAGCCGTTGGAGAAGTCCTGGTCGATGGCTCTGTAGAACCACCTGTTGTACCCTATCGTCATCACCGAGCCGTACGACAGGATGCTCGCGAAGAACATGAGCACCCTGACCACTCTCGGCATGTTGATCTTACATATCCCGAAGATGGCGAGCGTGATGAACAGCGGAAGGAAACATCCGCCCAGGTATATCACCTTGCTGCCCAGTATCGCCTCCTTGATGCTTCCGGCTCTCGCCATGAAGCTGTAGCCGATGTTCGCCACCGGGATAAGGAAGAATATCATCGTAAGATTGACGTCAAAGTGCTTATGCCAGATCAGCACGTATATGAGTGCCAGAACCAGCGAGACAACGACTGTCAGATCATAAATAACAATTGGCATACTTCGTTATTACTACCGTTAGTTGTTTCCGTCAAGCAGCTTCGATATCCACGTCACCGCTTACTGTGCTAATGCTTACCGCAGCCTCACCCTTGATGTCCGAAGGAAGGCTGATATCGCCCGATACCGTGTCGACGTCGTACTCGTGGTCGCCCGTGATAGTACCTGTGACATCACCGCTCGTTGTATCGATGTTGACATCACCTGCTGTCAGGTTGGTGAAGCTGACCTCACCGCTGACGGAATTGGTGTTAAGGTCGCCGCACTCCACGTCAATGAGCGTGATCTCGCCTGAGACGGTATCGATCGTTACCGCACCGCTTACCTTCGCATTGGACAGATTGACACTGCCGCTTGTGGAACTTGCCTGGAACTTATCGCTGTTTACAGAAGAGAACGTGATCTCGCCGGATACGGTACCGATCTCGATATCGCCTGTCGCGGTGCAGTCGCATGTGATGCTGCCGCTCGTGGTATTGATCGCTACATCGTTGAAAGCGTACTTCTCGGGCACTTCGACTTCGCCTGATACCGTGTTGACCTTAAGTGAGCCGTAGCTGTCTTCAGGCAGATAGATAACTGTCTGTGTATCGTAATCAGAATTGTTGATGATCCTCTCCAGGTCAAATCCGAACTGGATCCTTGTCCACCAGGGTTCGCCGTCGTGAATGTCCTTCACCTCTACCGTCAGTGTATCGCCTTTAACATCGACATCATGTTCGAGTTCATCGTAATCGTAGTACTCGACCCTGACCTCACCGTCTTCGGACGGCTTGATGATGACTTCGTCTGATATCTCGCTCACTTCGATGTTGGTGAATGAATCAGAGATAACGACTTCGTTCTTCTCCGGTGCCTTGCTCGAATCCTTCCTATATGTGTTCCTGAATACCACGAATCCCAGTATCGAGAACACTATCCCCAATGCGACCATCGCTCCGCCTACTATTAAGACTACTTTTGTAACCTTGCTCATATTATGACTCCTTCTTTCTACCTCTTATTACCTTCTGTTTTACCCATCTTCCGAACTTTCCGCACATCTCTATCGACCAGAGGCAGAATGCCTTAGCCGGTATGAACATGACCACCGCGAGGCCCATGCAGATAAGGCCCAGGCCGAACTGCAGCAGCGATGAACTTCCGCCTGTGAACAGGAGCGGAATACATGCAAGAGTTACTGCAAGTCCCGCGATACCGATCGATGCGACTACGATGAAGAATGTGATTACAAGTATCGCTACTACCAGCATCAGTGTAAGTACCAGTATTGCTGCCGTGAGCAGGAGCGGGAACCATATCGGGAAACCCAGTACGATGAGTACGATCTCCCATACCTTGTACTTCCTGTCGGGCTTGCTCTTTGCCTTCACGAGCTTGCCGAGCGGGACATCCATAAGGATCTGGTTTGCTACTTCTTCTGGCGTACCGACGGCAGCGACCGCCTGGTCTTCGGTGAGACCTTCTTCCATTCTGTCATCTATCGCTTCTTCGTAGAATTCCAGAGCTTTACTGATCTCATCTTCGCTCAGACCCTTAAGCTTGGCCCTGACTTCATCAATAAATACCTTCTTGGTCATACTGCCTCCACCTCTCTAACAACATACTTATAGATCTCCAACATCTGCTTCCATTCCTGCGCGAAATCATCGATCTTCTTCAACCCTGTCTTCGTGATACTGTAGTACTTGCGAAGTCTTCCGTTGTGCTCCTGCGAGTGAACGGTAAGATACCCGCCTTCCTCAAGCCTTCTCAGTATCGGGTACAGTGTCGACTCGGATATCGTCAGATATGGTTTGATATCCTTGATGATCTTATAGCCATAAGAGTCTTCACCCTTGATGGCTGCCAGGATCAGGATATCGAGTAATCCCCTTTTGATCTGTGCATCCATATCGAATACCTCCTAACAAGCAATACTATACACCGCATAGTATTATGCGTCAAGATATATTCTCGAGTTCGTGGTATTATTTTTGCCGAGGTATGCGGAAGCCCGTGTTTACTGGGATTGCAGACAGCAACACGGACAGCAGTGCGGTGCGGCCTGCTGTCAAAACGGCCTTTTTCGGGGCGAAAATACAGCGACACAGACTGCAGTGCGGTGCATCCTGCTGTCAAAACGGCCTTTTTCGGGGCGAAAATACAGCGACACGGACTGCAGTGCGGTGCAGCCTGCTGTCAGATTACTCCCCGCGAAGGATCGACTCGACCATCTCGCGCTTCTCATAGAGCACGCAGCCTCCTTCGTGGTCGTCGAGCAGGACGCCTTCGCTCTGAAGCGCGAGGAACAGCGGCGAATGCAGCGCGGCGCGGAGCGAGGTATTACGGATATTGATATCAGAATAAGGTGAGAACGGGCAGGGTTCGGCGCCGCCGTGCGAATTGATGTGGAAGAAGCCGCGGCCTGCAGCAACGCATCCGCCCGAGGATTTCTCGTCGCCGGGGAAAGATATGTAGACCATAGAAGGCCTCTCTGCGCGCAGCCTCGAGATCTCAGCTGTCAGGAACTCGCGTTCGGCATCACCGGGAGCGAGCTCCCGGCTCTCATCGGTCACGGGCACATACTCAACGAAGATCACGGCCTTGCATCCGCGGCCGGCAAGCTCGTCCAGGAACGCATCGGATGTCACCTCGCGGCAATTCTCCGTGGTCATGGTAACGGACGCGCCGAAGATCAGGCCGCGGCGGCTGAGCTCATCCATGTTCTTGATAAGCCTGTCGTACACGCCCTTGCCGCGCCTCGAATCGGTCAGTTCCCTGCCGCCTTCGATGCTCATGATGGGCACCAGGTTACGGCACTTATCGAGGAGCTCGAGGTAACGCTCATCCATGAACGTGCCGTTGGTGAAGATCGGGAACAGAATGTTCTTGCGCTGGCCTGCGGCTTCGATGACACCGCGGCGCATCATGGGCTCGCCGCCGGCAAGAAGGATGAAGCTTATGCCGAGGTCTTCCGCCTCAGCAAAGATCGCGCCCCACTCGTCGTCAGTCATCTGTGCCACGGGTTCGGTATCCGTCGTCGCGTGATTGCACCTTGAATAGCACCCCGCACAGTGAAGGTTACACTTGCTCGTTATGCTCGCGATGAGGAATGGCGGGATGTGCTCGCCCTCTGACTCGGCCTTCCTGCGGCGCTTGGATGCTTCGGCACTTGCCTTGGCGAAGCCCAGCATGAAGGCGCTTTCGCGGGGGTTCTTGAGAGTCGCCTTGACTGAATCTGCCACGACCCTCTCGACACCGCGCGTCATGTATTCCTGAATATCGAATCCCTTTTCCATGCGTCATTTTCCCTTCGGCGTTTACTTACAATAAAGCCCCCGCATTGCTGCAGGGGCACGCGTTAACTTATGTTATTATGCCTCGGGTTCGGCCGCAACCTCAACTTTCCATTTGTCGTTCCACAGATCGACGATCTGCTGACGGCAGGACTTGCGCATCAGGTAGAGTCCCCAGACTGCTGCAAATGCACCGGCCGCGATCGTGATCCAGTCGCCTAAGCCCATGCCCAGCATAACGCCGCCGGAAGCGCCCAGGTCAGCACGGATGAATTCCACGAAGTCCACGCTCGCATGTCCGATGATCGTCGGCCAGAGATTGCCGGTCCTCAGATAAACCGCAGCAAAGGCCATTCCGACTCCTGCCGCATAGACAGACTGAATAAGTGTAGTGAGCAGCGGCGCACCGGCAAGGGCATTGGTCATGTGGATGAGACCGAATACCAGGGAAGATATCCAGAAGATCTTCATGGCACCCTTCTCGTTGTTCTTTGTGCGCATATAGTTGGCTACGCCCAGACCCCTGAACGCGATCTCCTCCATGAAGCCCGGAGCGAGCGCTCTCAGGAATGCGATGAAGACACTTGCCGTTCCGAGCTGGATCAGCGATACGACGCTGCCCGCCCAGTGGAACACCAGGAACGGAAGAAGGAGCAGCAGACCCTTAAGAAGATCCTTGCGCTTCAGCATGCCGTCAAACGCCGGACGGAACCAGAGATAGAAGATGATCACGCAGACGACCGCACCGACTGCCGTGCCGACGCCTGAAGCTGTGACTGCCTTTATGCCGGCGATCTCGATCTCCGTGCCGTAACCCGGGATCAACCCCACGAGTATCATCTGGTCGATCAAAGCCGAGAATGTATCCGATACGAGCATTACGAAGATGCACAGCAGTGCATAACCCAGGATCGGATGATCCAGTACTTTGTGTTTCCTATCCTTCATATTCACCCTCCAAAAGTAAATCTATTATCTTAATCAACCACCCTGCGTCAGCATCGATATCACCAGCATTATGAGGTAAACGATATTACCGATGTTGAACAGCAGCAGTATCAGGCCTATGAGCAGTGCGATCTTAGGGATCGATACCGGCCTGCCGCAGTTGCCTCTCTCGTTGTGTCCGCCTGCGACCACGTTATACACCTTGCCGCCGAACTTGCATCCCGTAAGCCAGACCGGAACGAGTACGCACTTGTAGGTGACGTTGGAGTACTGCGTCGAGACGGACACGTTCTCATAGCAGTCGGCATGCTCGTTCTTGCGGGCAGCGTCCAGGGCCATATTCTTGAGCGGGCCGTCCTGCACGGAGTTCCACGCTTCATCTATGCCTATCGTGTATTTCTCCGCGGTCATGCCGGCCAGGTATTCGGGCTGGTACGGGACCATCTCGTCGGCTGTGAAATAGACGACCTGATTAAGCAGCTTGTCGTTCGCGAACTTCCTGCTGGCACATACGCAGTAATCGTTGATGTGCGTCTTCACCGTGCCGCTCCCGTTCGACCAGATCGTCTTGGTGCCGTCATCGTAATTCTGTATGTCTCCGAACCTTCCGTTGTACGTCGTCTCCGCATCGGCATCGAAAGTCCAGTACGGCACATAGACAGGTGTAAGGTTGCCAAGGACCTTGCCCGTACGGAACTTCTCGGGGGACCAGAACGCGAACTTGTTCCACTTGTAGAACCTCTCCTCGACCTGCTCCTTCGTAACCGAGAACGGGATTATCGCAGAAGGCGCTATCCCGAAATTCGCATTCTCCAGCGTGAGCACTACGGCAGAACCGCAGAACGGGCACAGACCGGACATCTTATCGTCGTCGCAGAACAACTGTGCGCCGCAGCTCTGGCAGGTGACCAGGGTCTTGGCTGCACCCCAGTCGGTGTTGGCCCGCTTGATGGCAGACCCCAGGTCGGACTCCTGTGTGCCGCCCTGTTCACCGGGACCCGGAAGGACCTGCACTGCGCCGCAGTGGTCGCATACCAGGCCGTGCTTGCTGACATCGTAGATCATAGTGCCGCCGCAGCTGCTGCATTTCATAGTCTTACCCTCCCCATAAATATGACAATAAAAAATCGATAATTAATCAGAAATATTATAGCAATACAAAATATCTATGGTAAACTGTACTTGACTTGTCAAATATGGGGATATCTGACAAAACAGTCACATAAGGGGACTTATGACAAATAGGAATAATATCTCGAGACACTACACCAAGTGGGGTTATATCTTTGTATTGACTTTTTTGGTGATCTACCTGGCATTCAACTTCTATCCGTTGATGTGCACCATTTGGTATGCATTCTGCGACCTGAGAGGCCGTGAGAGTACGGGGCCCACATTCCTGCCTTCCATCGGCGAGCCCTGGTTCCGTAACTTCCTGGAAGTATTGGAATCCCACTCTTTCCAGGATGCTTTTAAGAACACTTTGTTTTTCTTCGTCGTAACGACCATCCCGGAGTGGCTGCTGGCATTCTGGCTCGCAGCTGCGATCACTGACCGAAGGCTGGGTATCAAGGGCAAGACGCTCTATAAGACGGCATTCATATTCCCGAAGCTCATATCAGGTTCCACGCTGAGCGGAATGCTGCTCGATCATGTCCTGATCTTCACGACGTCTGCTGTCGGATTCGTCTATGTCGCGTCGATGATCAACGGATTCGGTCTGGACATGCAGGACTTCAAGTTCTTCTTCTCTAACAGGTTCCTGGTCATCGTGCTGTCCGTTGTAATACATTTCGGAATTACTTTTATATATGCCGTGGCAGGCATCACGAGTATCCCGGTCGAAGTTTTCGAGGCCGCGGAGATGGACGGCGCGAACAGGCTTCAGACCTTCTTATACATAACGCTGCCCAGCATGAAGCCGATTATGTTCTTCATAAGCGTTGTAGCCCTGGTCGACGGTCTCGGAATGAGCGAAGTGCCTTCCGCCTTCGGTATATACGATACCACAAGGAAATGTCTGACGATGGCGATGTATATCATAAATCAGGCTTACATGGGTGCAAATATCTATGACCGTGCATCTGCCGCGAGCATATTCCTGCTGGGGATCATGGGCGTCGGAGCCCTGATCATCTACTTTGTCTTCATAAGAGATAAGGACGAAGTCAAGCTCAGGAAGCTCATGAGGAAAGAGAAGCGCGAAGCCAAGAGACTGAAGGAGGAATCTTGATATGAGTGAGATCCGCCATGAGAGGACCATACTCCAGCAAAGAGACCTTAAGCTCAGGGCCGCGACTTACATCGTGACGATCCTCATCACGATCCTGGTACTGTCTCCGTTCATAATATCGCTGACCACCGCAGGGTTTGACGCGTCAGGCGCAATGGAAGATAAGTCCGAGATCCAGAAGTTCTTCGCGAACCCTCCTAAAAGGATCTTAAGATACTGGAATCAGGTCGTCGCTTTCTGCAAATCGTCGCTGCTCGTCAGCCTCGGAAATTCCGCCATCGTCACAGGCTCTACCTGCATCGGCTGCATGTATGTCTCGGCGCTTACGGCTTACGGTCTTACCGCATATGAATGGAAGTTCAGGAAGGCTGTCACCACATTCATTATCATAGTCATGATGCTCCCCACGACGATCTCTTTCATCGGATACTATCAGATGATCCAGCGTCTCCATCTTATCAACAATCTTGTCGTAGTCATCTTGCCTGCGGTCGCATCACCGATCACTGTATTCTTCATGAAGATGTATCTGCAGGCGACCTTCTCGAGGGAGCTCGTGGAGTCTGCAAGGATAGACGGCGCGGGCGAATTCAGGATCTTCAATCAGCTGATATTGCCGATGCTCAAACCGGCGATCGCGACACAGCTCATATTCTGTTTCTCGCAGAGCTGGTATGACACATATCTGCCGTCCATCCTTCTTATCAAGGAGGAATTCCGCACCTATGCGATTGCCTATAATATCTATGTAATCAAGCCGTTGGTGCTCACTGTGGCACCCCCGATCATCGCCTACCTCTTCTGCGCCAAGCACATAGTGGAAGGCGTCGCGTTAGGAAGTGTAAAACAATAATATGAGCAGCACGAATAGCAGGAACCACATCGCGAGACATTACACCAAGTGGGCGTACATCTTCATCATCCCGTTTGTTGTCGCGTTCCTGCTGTTCAATTTCTACCCGCTCGGGAGCACGTTCTATTATGCTTTCTGTGACCTGAAGCATGCGGGCAATACTAACCCGAAGTTCCTGCCTTCCATAGGTCAGCCGCTGTTCAAGAATTTCGCGGAGATATTCGGATCAGGTTCCTTCAGGATCGCTCTCGGCAACACTTTCCTCTTCTGGATATGTGCGACGATACCCGAGTGGATACTGGCATTCTGGCTCGCAGCGATGGTTACGGACAGGAGGCTCAATATCAAGGGAAGGTGGCTGTTCAAGCTGGCCTTCCTCTGTCCTCAGCTCATGGCCGGAGGCGCTGCCGTTGTATACCTCATGGGCTCGGTAATGCAGGTCATCGGGTTCACATACATAGCCTCGATGATCAACGGATTCGGCTTTACCGAAGAAGACATCAATTTCTTCATGTCGGTAAGATTCCTTATCATCGTGGTCTATGCGCTGATGCATTTCGGGATAACATTCATCTATGCCGTGGCAGGCATTACCGGAATCCCGATGGAAGTATTCGAGGCAGCGGAGATCGACGGGGCGAACAGGCTCCAGACTTTCTTCCACATCACCATCCCCTGCATGAAGCCCATCATGTTCTTCATCTCGGTCATCAGCATCGTCGACGGTATCGGTATGTCGGATGTTCCGGATTACTTCGGTGCATTTGATATCACCAGAAAGAATCTCACTCTGATGAATTATCTTAAGAATCAGGCCTTCATGGGTTCTTACCTGTATGACAGGGCCTCTGCTGCAAGCGTCATACTGCTCCTGATCTTCATTCTCTTTGCGGTAGTACTGCATTTCATATTCCTCTGGGATAAGGACGAAGCAAAGATGAGGAAGATCAGAAGGAAAGAGATCAGAGAAGCAAGGAAGACGGCATGATATGAGCGAGAACAGAACTACAACACAGACTATGCTCAGGACACGTGATCTTAAGCTCAGGATCACTGTTTATGCCGTGGCTATAGCGATCTTCTTCCTCACCATGTATCCGCTCATAATGATGATCTATTATGAGCAGTCAGAGATACTTCCGAAGATCTTCGCCAATCCTGCCAAGGGCTTTGCCAAGTTCATCAAAGGCAACGCCTACATCGTCGGACCGTTCACACGCTCTGCGATCGTTACTTTCTCGTCGGTAATACTCAATGTGTATTTCTCATCGCTTACAGCATATGCGATCGTGGCATATGAATGGAAGCTCAAGACCGTATTCAACAATATCGTTACGGCCTTCATGATGCTGCCGACCACCATCGCGACGATAGGCTACTATCAGCTTGTTTGGAAGTTCCATATGACGAACAACATCGCCATGCTGATCTTCCCTGCCATCGCGACTCCGCTTACGGTGTTCTTCATGAAGCTCTATCTTCAGGCGACATTTTCCATGGAGATCGTGGAATCAGGCAGGATCGCAGGCGCGAGCGAGTTCAGGATATTCAACCAGCTTGTTCTTCCGCTGCTGAAGCCTGCGATCGCGACTCAGGTCATCTTCTCATTCGTATCGAACTGGTACAATCAGTTTGTACCTTCGATCATACTCATCGACGAGAAGAGCAGGACACTGCCGCTGGTCTATACACAGAATACTCTGATAATCATAGGCCTTCCGGTCATCATCTATCTCATCTGTTCGAGATTCATAGTCGAAGGCGTAGCGCTGGGAAGCGTTAAGAAGTGATCACAGATCCTTCTTGCAGGCCTGCCCGGAAGATATCTGTCAGGTCTTTGTCTCAGCCTTATCTTCAGCTGCAGCTTCAGTCACCGCATCAGTCTTGAGTTCTGCAGCAAGAGCTGCTCTCGTCATGTGTTCGCCGCTGTCTTCGAGGAGCGTAGGTCTGACGTAGGTATCAACAACTGCAGACGCGGGCTTGCGGTAGATCAGATTCTGAACGGCAGTCGTGATCTTATTCTCCAGCATACCAAGGAGCACAGACAGGATTATTACTGCTATCGCAAACAGGAAGAGGTTGTGCTTCACGTCGCCTACCATTACGAGCGCATCGGGCACTTCGAGGAACCTGCAGAACGTGATCGCAGCAAGGTTCATGAGGTACGTGTGCAGCGAGTATTTTCCGAAGAAACGCGTTACGGGATTGCTTACGTGGTACTTCATCATGATCACGAAAACAAGCAGCGGGAACACGAACATAAGCGGGATCTGCGTAAAATATGTGACGATCTTATCGCCGATCGCAGGTCCGTGACCTTCCCACTCAGTCCAGTAACCGAATGCGGACTGACCGTAATTGTTCAGCAGGCCGAGCAGGAGCGTGATAACGATGAGGACGTGCAGCTTGAGGATGTATCTCTTCTTGAAGAACGCCACGATCTTCTTCTCGTAATTTGCAAAGAGAAGTCCCGTAAGGAACGCCGGCGCCGAGTTGGCCCACCACTCACCGTTGAACCAGAAGATCTGTTCATCCATCCACCACTTGAAATCAGTCTCCCAGAAATTATCGTCCATCCACCAGTTATCCGGTCCTGCCCACCATGCGACGTGTCCGCAGATACATGTGTGGATACCCAGAATAATGATGATTATGCCGATGTAGATAAAGCATTCTACACGGCTCCTCTTAGACCTGAAGTACAGATAGAAAACGATATAAAGGATTGCAAGAACGATCGGAAACCATGCATATCTGTTCATCATCGTGATGCCGAGGAAGTTAGTGACCCACTGCAGAGGTTCTACCGGCCACTTGACCAGGAACATCATGATGCCGTACAAGATGATATTGACATAGAACGGGATAACGAGCGCCTTAACGACTCTCTTATTGATGAATCCCTTGAGGTAATTCTTCTTTGTATCGTAGCTCTTCAGAAGGCCGTAGCCGGAGCAGAAGAAGAACAGTGCGACGAAGTAAGCACCTGCATTGACGAAGATCGAGAGCACTCCTTCTTCCTGGAAGAAATACTCCTGAGATATGTGGTGAAGTATAACGCCTAATGCCGCGAATCCCTGAAGGGACTTCATTACCGGAAGGCTCGTAAAATCTTCGTTGAACTCGTCCTTCTTGCCGAACTTGTTCGATGCGCCCCAGATAAAGAGCATTATGAACAGATAAGCTACTATCTTGTCCGCGATAAACCAGCCGTCAATGCCGCCCATGATCTCAGCCATAAAACACCTCTTGTCAGTCTCCTATTATCCTGGTCTTAAGCTCTTCTAACCCTGATACGAGTGCATCGTGATGCTGCCTGACGTAATCGAGATCACCGTCTCTGGCAGCTGCTTCAAGAGACTTCGCCAGTTCGGACAGTTCATCTGCTCCGACAGTCTTCGAAGAACTCTTGATCGAATGTACAAGTATCTCGTAATCCTTGAGATTACCCGCTCCAAGGTACGAGGTCAGTTCAGCGCACCTATCCGAAGCCTGGTCCGCATAATCGGTCAGCAGCTCCAGATAGAAGTCTTCATCCCCACATGCATAGACAAGTGCACTATCAACATTAAGCCTTATTTCTCTGGCTGTGTCAATATTTATATTCTTATTTTTTTTATTATTTTGAGTATTATTTATAATATCGCCCTGATCAGCCGTTATATCAGCCGGCAGATACTGCTTAAGTGTCTTCTCGATATCCTCGATCATGATGGGCTTGGACAGGTATCCGTCGAAGCCTGCGCTGAGGTACTGCTCTTCTGCTCCGACCACCGCATTTGCAGTGAGCGCGATCATGACCGTGCCTTCCGTGAGGCCCTCGTCCTTAAGTATCTTAAGCGTCTCGATACCGTCGAGCTCTGGCATCATGTGATCCAGGAAGACGATGTGGAAACTGCTTTCGCGCATCTTCTCGATAGTCGCAGCGCCCGAAGAACATGTGACAGGCGTGATACCGAATATCTTCAGGAAATTGGTCGCGACCTTGAGGTTCATAGCGTTGTCGTCCGTCACGAGAACGCGGGCTGAAGGCGCATAGAGATGTTCGGTCTTGTCCTCGGCTGCGGAGGTCCTTGTTTTCGAGGTTGCCTCGCCTACAGAAGTAGCGTCCACGACGCGCAGCTTCAGGTCGAAGCCGAAGGTCGAACCTATGGCGTACTTGCTCTCGACGTCCAGCCTGCTGTCCATCATCTCGAGGAGCTTGCATACGATGGAGATGCCAAGGCCCGTGCCTTCGATGTGGCGGTTCCTCTTCTCCTCTATCCTCTTGAACGACTCGAAGAGCTTGCCGAGATCTTCTTCTTTGATTCCTATGCCGGTATCGATGACATCGAACCTCAGCTTGACGTTCTCACCGTCGATGCCGTTGTTCTTAACGCGCAGGGTAACGCTGCCCTTCTCGGTGTATTTGACCGCGTTGGTGAGGAGGTTTACGACGATCTGACCGATCCTGACGTCGTCTCCGTAGAGGCGCGACGGAACAGATCGATCTACGTCTATACTAAGCTCGAGGCCCTTGGCGCGCGCCCTCTCGCTGATGGAATTCTCCAGAGCCGCCATGAGTTCTGCCGTATCGAACTCGACCGGAACGAGGTTCATCTTGCCGTCTTCGATCTTCGAGAAATCAAGTATGTTATTGATGAGCGACAGCAGCGTGTTGCCCGCGCTCTTGATGTTCGACGAATACTCGAGGATCTGCTCATCCTTAGCTTCACGCAAGATCATCTCGTTCATGCCGAGGACCGCGTTGATCGGCGTTCTTATCTCGTGGCTCATGTCCGCGAGGAAGTCGCTCTTGGCCTTGTTCGCGCTGTCGGCGGCGGCTTTCTCGAGGGCGAGGATCTTCGCCTCGTACTCCCTTCTCTGCTCGGTCGCTTTCATCTCCTCGAGGCGCTTGTTGACCTTGCGCTCGTGCCTGTAGCCTATTATGTAGAACGCGGATATCAGCGCGAAAACGATCACGCCCACACATATGCTCACGACCAGAACGTCTCTCGTCGGCTTGAAGAGAACGTCGGACTCAACGACTATTACCAGGTGCCACTGCTCGAGGATGTCATCTACGAAGACCGTGCACATCCTGCCGTCGATCTCCATCTCGAAGTTGCCCTTGCCGACCTCCATGACCTTGTCGTAGAGCTCGGCGCGCTCGGGGATCTCGCTGTAGTTCTTGCCTTTCTCACCGGCATCCTTGTGCGCCACGACGGTACCGTCGTAATTAAGGATGAAGCCGTATCCGTTGCCGTTGATCTGAATGTCTTCGACGGTCTCCTGCACGCCCGAGAGCGTGAGGTCCATGCCGAGTACGTTGTCTGTATCAGACAGAGCCTTGCAGACCGAGATGATAACGTTGCCCGTCTGAGCATCGACATAGGGCGATACAACGAGCGGTTCACCGCCTGCGGCAACCGTATCCTTATACCAGTCCCTTACCGTCGGATCGTAGTCCTCGGGCGGAGTCCACCCGACGCCGTCGACATACTGGCCGTTGATATAGCCGTAGATGCCCGTATATGTCTCATCGAACTGCGAAGCCGTGTTGGCCGACTCACGCGTGATGTATTCGACTATCTCTTCATAAGTGGCGCCCTGCGAGACCATGTGATCCACGGTGTCCGCAGCTACCCAGAGAACGGACCTCGCCGTCTCGAGATAGTTCTCGATGTCGGCCGTGATCGCAGCCGCCCTGTCATTGCCGAGCTCATAGACACGCGAATACGAAGACTCATACATCAGCCTGGAAGTATATGTGATGAGCAGCGCCATCAGTACGAATGTCGCGCTTAGTGTGAGCAGGAGAGTCTTAAGATTATTCTTCATACGACAAATATTACTATAATTGCTGATTATATTGTCAACATTTTACCTTTTATGTAATATTTATATAATTCGCGCACGGAGGGTATATAGCGTGGCTAAGACAACCAGGCTGTCCACTAAGATCATACTCATGGTCGAGGCGATCATCCTGATCACCGGCATCCTCTTCTGCGTCATCTCCATCCACATCTCGACCATCGCCATAAGAGAGTCCGTTCAGCAGCGAATGCTGGACATAGCCAACTGTGCGGCCAACTCGATAAGCGGCGACGCCCTCGCCTCGATAGACGAGGACAAGGTCGGTTCACCCCAGTACTTAAATATCTACGACACTCTCACCGTATTCAGAGACAACGTCGAGCTCGAATACGTCTATGCGATAAGGGAAGATACTGACGGCAGTTACATATTCATCCTGGATACCGACCCCGATGAGCCTGCAAGCTACGGCGACATCGTCAAATACACCCCCGCCCTGGACACGGCAGGCAGCGGAACGGCCGCAGTCGACGAGCAGCCTTACACCGATCAGTGGGGCGAATTCTACAGCGCATACAGCCCTGTCTTCGATTCATCCGGCAACGTCGCAGGCATCGCGGCAGTAGACTTCTCTGCCGACTGGTTCGAGAGCCAGATAACCGAGCAGACAGTCTCAATCGTCATCTCGCATCTGATCATACTCATCATCTCGCAGCTCGTCGCGGCACTCCTGGCATTCCTCGTCGTAAGACCCTACGTCAGGCAGCAGGGCAAGCTCATCGAAGACAAGTTCAGGGCCGAGAGCGCGAACCACGCCAAGAGCGAATTCCTCACCAACATGAGCCACGAGATAAGGACTCCCATCAATGCCGTCATCGGCATGAACGAGATGATCTTAAGAGAAGGCAGGACCGCTTCGGAACTCGGAGACGGCGAGACGAAAGCGCGCAAGGAATCACTCAAGAACATCGTCATGTACGCAGGCGACGTCGAGAACGCCGGTCACAACCTGCTGTCGATAGTAAATGACATCCTGGATTTCTCCAAGATCGAGGAAGGCAGGATGGAACTCATGGAGTCGCCTTACAGGCTCTCTTCCATGCTGAACGACCTCAGCAACCAGACTCTGTTCAAGGCAAGGGACAAGGGACTCGAATTCGTCATCGACGTGGACGAGACCCTGCCCGACGAGGTTTTCGGCGACGAGCTGCGCGTAAAACAGATCTTCACCAATCTTCTGAGCAACGCAGTCAAATACACCGAGCACGGCATCATAAGGTTCAAGTTAAGAGGCGAGCGCGACGGCGATAAGATCGTTTTCACGGCGGACGTCAAAGATACCGGCATCGGCATTAAGAGCGAGGATAAGGAGAGGCTGTTTGAGAATTTCGAGAGGCTCGGACACAACACCACGGTGCAGGGTTCCGGCCTCGGTCTGCCCATAACGCAGCGCCTGCTGAAGATGATGGACGGCACGATCTCCGTCGAAAGCGAGTACGGCAAAGGTTCCACCTTCACCGTGACCATACCGCAGAAGGTCCTGTCTGATGCGCCCGTCGGAGACTTCCAGGAAAGGTTCAAGGAGAGCGTTCTCGCGGCAGGTGCCTACAAGGAGTCTTTCCGCGCGCCCGATGCGCACATCCTGATCGTCGACGATACCAAGATGAACCTCGCTGTCGTCGTGAACCTGCTGAAGAACACGCGCATGAAGATAGATACGACATACACGGGAGCAGGTGCTATCGCGCTCTGCGAACTGAACCGTTACGACCTCATTCTAATGGACCAGCGCATGCCCGAGATGGACGGCACGGAGACTTTCCACATCATAAGGAATTCGGATACGGCGGCGAGCAAGGACTCCCCCGTCATCTGCCTTACCGCGGACGCCGTGGTCGGTGCCAGAGAGCGTTACCTCGCGGAGGGCTTTACAGACTTCCTCACCAAGCCCGTCGACAGCCATTCCCTGGAGAAGATGATCCTGAAGTATCTGCCTGAGGATAAGGTGGAGTTCATCAAGGGCGGTTCCGCAACTTCCGCAGCCGCTGATACCGACGGTCTCGAAGGCCTGAGGGAAGCCGGGATCGATCCGGACATCGGCCTTCCCTACTGCCAGAACGATAAGGATTTCTACCTGACGATGCTCGCTGAGTTCGCGCATGCCAGAGACGGTAAGATAGCAGATCTCAAGGCGGCGTACGAAGCCTCCGACTGGAACAACTACGCGATCGGCGTTCACGCGCTTAAGAGCACCTCGCGCATGATCGGCGCTGCCACGCTGTCAGAGATCGCGGCAAGGCTCGAGCAGGCTGCAAACTCAGGCGACACGGCAGAGATCCTTCAGGAGCACGACGACATGCTCGCGAGATACAACACCGCCGTAATGGCGATCACGGATGTAGTGCACGCGTCGCCTTCGACCGAAGACGACGAGATACTCGAGTTCGGCGCTCAGGGCGGCGACGGCGAGATCCTGGAGTTCGCACCCGGGTCAGAGGAGTAACAGCTCCACAGGGCGAGAATACAGCAGCGGTGACAGCAGCGCAGTGCGTATTGCTGTCAGAAACCCCGCCCCCTCAGAACACCAACAAAAAAGGACTGCCGGAGCAGTCCTTTTGTCAGCTTGCATTGCAGATCGTATCAGTGTACGAAATAGCTTGCGATGTTGAAGCCTGTAGGCATCGGGATCGTTACCATGAAGATCGTAGCGAGCACCAGAAGGATGCATGCGAATACTACGATGACAACGCGGTTCGGGATCTTCTTGAAGATTCCTACGATACCGAGCAGGAACAGAACGAGTGAGTAGATAACGGATACGAGGCCGTAAGCGTCGCCGTTGGCGTTATCTGTCTTACCCTGTTCGAGGAGTGCGTCAGCCTCATCGAGAACTGCGTTTGCCTCTGCGAAGTAGGAATCAACGTAGCCTTCCTTGTCAAAAGGAGTTACATCCTCTTCCTGCTCCAGTGCCCACTGGATAGCATCATAGAACTCTTCGGTGCAGTTGTCGTTCATGAGGGTATCGATCTTCTCATAGATCATCTCAGACTCAGCTGTATCGCCCTTCATGTCAGCGATCTCTGCATCGAAAGCATAATCATAGATCGTGTTCCACAGGAGCATGTCCTGCATATAGTACTGAGCAGCCTCGTTGTACATGGAGTTACCCATTGCAGAGAGGTTATTGCTCTGTGTGTAGTTTGTAGCCTGGTTGCCGCCGTGCAGCGAGCTGATCCAGCCTGCCCATGCCATCAGGATAGCCGTAACACCGAGCAGGATAGCAATGATTACTTCCAACTTCTGCTCACTGATACCGCTCTTCTGGGGAGCTGCTTCGCTGACTGCGACTTCCTCTGCAGCTACTTTCTTCTCTTCATCAGCCATAAAATTTCTCCTTTCATAACAGCCTCGTGGTAATAGTAAAATAATATTTAGCCAAATACAACACCCAAATATTGCTCGTTTTAAGCCTTATCCAAAGACTTCTCCAGGCGGTCCAGGTGCTCCCTGAGAGAGCGGATCTCCGTGATGAGTTCGTCGTTTGTCGGCGAGGCCTCCGCCTTATCCTCTGCCTGTTCCGCCTTCTCTTCTTCAGCACTTGCCGCAGCAACCTCGCTGATGGCGTTGACGACGATGCCGACGACGACGTTCATGACAACAAAAGACGACAGCAGTACGAACGGCACGAAATACGCCCACGCATACGAGAACTCCGCCATGACCGGTCTGCTGATACCCATGGACCAGCTCTCGAGCGTCATTACCTGGAACAGCGTGTACATCGCCTTGCCTATCGTTCCGAACCAGTCGGGAAACGCCTCGCCGAACAGGTTCACTCCTATCAGCGCGAAAATATAATAGATCAGGAGGAGCAGCACTCCGGTCCAGCCGATACTCGGGATGGACTTCACTATCGCGTCGATGATGATCTGAAGCTTCCTCACATGTCCGATGAGCTTGGTTCCTCTCAGAGCCTTGAGAGACTTGAGTACCCTCAATACTCTCATCGCACGGAATGCTGACATGAACGCCAGTCCCGAAGCCATCGATACGCCGACGATGATGACGTCGAACCAGTTCCACGGATCCTTGAAGTAATCCAGTCCGTAAGCCAGGAGCTTAACAACGATCTCCACGATGAAGATGACAAGACATACCATGTTGATCGTCGCGAGCACGCTTAATGCGCTGTCGCTCAGATCCCTGATAGTCTCGATTCCCATGATGACGGAATTGAACACGATGACAAACAGAATAATCCCCTGGAACACACTGCTGTCAACGATCTTCCTTAAACCCTTGATCATGATATTTTCCCTCCTTATTTTGCTTTAAGAATTCTATCATTTTAGTGTGCAAAAAACATTGCATAATAATACTGTTTTGATACAATTTTAAAAGAATTTGACATGCGCATTTTGAGGCAGTCAGATTCAAATTCCGGGGTATCCCATCCCCTTCAATCTCTAGGAGGTCTTATGGCTTTTGGTATTAAGCAGGTCAAGGTAACAACATCAAAGAACTATTCAATGGAGTCTCTCTACGAGGCAATCAAGGATCATGAATTCACACCCGGCAAGCCTGAGCTCGTTTCTCAGGGTTTTGCCAAGATCATAGCTTTCCCTGCGATCGACAAGAACAATCAGTGCCAGATCACACAGGGCTGGTTCAAGGGCGCTGAAGGCAACAAGTTCACCGTTATGAGGAACGAAGAAGCAGGCGTAGGCAACATGGTCAAGAACGCTTTCCTCGATGATCTCTCCGGCGGTATCACAGGTCTCGGCAAGCTCGGCGGCAAGAACAACCAGCTCGCACAGCAGCAGGTTGACGAAGTCGTTGCAGAGCTCAACAAGATGGGTCTGTAATAGTTAAGTTAATCACAAATCGGTAGTTCATTGGACTGGCTCCCCGCGGAGTCAGTCTTTTTTTGGGGTTCGCGGCGGGGCCCGACATCTTGAATTCGTAACTTATAAATGATTAAATAATCTGCGGTAGTTCTCTAGAATACCAAGACAATGGGGGTATAAGATTATGTTAGAAGTCAAGAACGTAACCAAGCGTTACGGTAAGAACCTTGCATGCGATGATGTCTCATTCACATTGGAACCCGGCTCGCTCACAGTCCTCCTTGGACCCAACGGTGCCGGCAAGAGTACGATCATCAAATCCATCATAGGTTTCCTTAAGTTTGAAGGTTCCATCACGGTCAACGGCGTGAACAACAAGACGCCCGAAGCACGCAAGTATCTGGGTTACATCCCGGAGCTTCCTTCGCTCTATCCGAACCTCACGGTCGCAGAGCACATGGAGTTCATCGCGCGTGCCTACAGACTCACTGACTACAAGGACCGCATCGATACGCTCCTCAGGAGATTCGAGTTAGATGACAAGCGCAAGAAGTTCGGCGACGAGCTTTCCAAGGGTATGCAGCAGAAGCTGAACCTCTGTCTCGGCCTTCTTCCCGACCCTGACATCATACTGCTCGACGAGCCGATGCTAGGTCTCGACCCGCATGCGATCAAGGAGCTCAAGCTCTACATCGAAGAACTGCGCCAGGCAGGCAAGACACTGTTCATCAGTACACACATCATCGACAGCGTCGACATGCTCTGGGACAGGACCATCATCATGCAGGGCGGCAAGATCAAGGCAAACGTAACAAGGAGCGAAGTCGACGGAAGCGGCAAGTCACTGGAAGATGTCTTTTTCGAAGTTACCGAAGGCATCGAGAAGGAACAGGTCAGCGGCGACGAAGATAAGGCGGTAGACGACAAATGAGACTGTTTGCATATTATGTCGTCCACTCAGTTCTTAACACGCTTAAGAAACTGCTGAAGACATGGGTCGCAGTATTTCTAGTACTCTGCGTCGCAGGCGGACTTCTGGGCGGCATCATCGGAACCGTTATTTCTTTCGTTAAAGACCAGAACGAAGCAAAAGTCGAATCCGTCGAAGACGAAGACGACACAGATGACGCTGACGAAGACGACGAGATGAGCTTCTCGTTCGGCGCCGATATTGAGAAATACATGAAGGAGTACGACATTACTCCGGCCAATATCGTGGACTTCTGCATCTCTGCGGTATTCTTCCTGATACTCGCGACGAACGTATCCAATGCGCAGAACTCGGGCAAGATCTTCCTTCCCGCCGATGTGCCGATGATGTTCGCATCGCCACTAAAACCGCAGTCCGTACTGCTGTTCAGGCTTACCTGCACTCTCGGCTCGTCACTCTTCGTATCGCTGTTCATGATATTCCAGATGCCGAACCTCATGGTCAACGCCGGGCTCGGATTCTGGGGCGCTCTGTCCTGCATCGTCGTATACATGCTGATCCTCATGTTCAGCACGCTCATACAGGTTACTTTCTATACCATTGCATCCAAGCTCGATAACGCGACGGATAAGTTTCACAAGCTCCTTATCGGCTTCTACGGTCTTCTCGCGGCAGGCTTTGCGGCATATGTAATGCTCGGCCAGAAGGAGCTGATCCCCGCCGTGAAGGATTATTTCGCGAGCCCCGCGACACACTGGGTTCCCTTCTGGGGCTGGCTCAGGGGCATATCCTACTATGCGGTCAACAACGACCTCGCGATGTCAGGCATCTACCTCGGTCTGTTTGCAGCATCCTGCATACTCCTGGTCGTCTTTATCTGGAAGATGAAGGCGGACTTCTACGAGGACGCGATGTTCGCGGCAGAGCGTAAGGCGGAGCAGATCGAGAACGCGCAGAGAGCATCTTCCGGTGCGACCGTCATGCGCGAGAAAGCGCGTAAGGGCAACATCGACCGTGAAGGCTTCCATTACGGCACCGGCGCCAACGTCTTCTTCTACAAGGCGGTGTTCAACAGGTTCAGGTTCGCCAAGCTGAAGATCTTCTCCACGACGATGCTCGTGTACCTGGTAATGGGCGTTTTCGCTGCGTTCTTTGCCGGAAGGTACGCCCCGGACACCATCGACAAGTTCATGATCCCCGCGTGTGCGATGGGCATCATCGCCTTCTACCGCACGCTCGGAGACCCCATCAGAGAGGACACTTCCAGGGAGTTCTTCATACTCATCCCGGATAAACCCTACTCGAAAATCATCTGGTCCCTGCTCGGCTGCCTTACGGTAAATGCGATAGATCTCGCGATCCCGATGGTCGTTGCCGGCATCATGCTGCAGGCAAACCCGCTGGTGATCCTGATGTGGTTTGTCTTCATCCTGTCGATCAGCTTCTTCGCGACGGTAGTGGGAACGTTCATCTCGCTGGCCGTCCCGACGGAAGGCGCGCAGACCATCAAGTTCGTGCTGCAGATGATCTTCCTGTACTTCGGCCTCGGTCCTTCCGCAGCCGTGGTCTTCGCCGGCGTGTACTTCAATGTGCTCGTTCCCGCGCTGCTGATCGGTACCCTGATGAACGTGGTCACGGGCTTCCTGGTATCGCTCCTGCTGCCGGTTTTCCTGGGTAGAAAGTGAGATTTATTGGATTTTTGTCATTTTAAATCTAAAAATCTCTTGAAAAAATATCCGTTTAATATATATTAAGTATAGTTCCAAAACTATAACGGAGGGTTTTATTATGGAAAAAAGATTTAATAAGCATCTTTACTGCTGGGTTTTCTGCTGGATCCTTGGTTGCTTCGGTGTTGACCGTTTCCTCAGAGGACAGATCGGTCTCGGCGTAGTTAAGCTTCTTACATGCGGCGGCTGCGGCATCTGGGGCATCATTGACTGGGTTATCTGCCTCATGAAGGTTTACGGCGAGCCTTTCAAGAACGACGAAGAAGTTGTTTTCGTTGACGGTAACTACGCTAAGTAATCTTTAGACAGTAATTAAGAAGAATCCGACCCGCTCGATAAGGGCGGGTCTTTCTTTAACTTTATGAGCAAGAGCAGTAAGAAGAAAGATAAGTCGAAGCTGATAGCGGCTGTCATACTGGTGGCAGTAGTGGCCGTTCTTGCCGTGCTGCTCGTTACCGACCACTATATGTGCCCGTTCAAGTTCATCACCGGCATCCCCTGCCCCGGCTGCGGAATGACCAGAGCGTGCCTGGCCGTAGCTCACGGGGACTTCCCTGCTTCATTCTATTACCATCCGCTGTGGCCTGTCGTTGTTCCCACTGTTCTGGTCCAGATCCTGAACGGCTTCGGCGTGATCAAGATCCCCCGTAAATTCAATAACATCTGGCTGTGCATCGTCGGCGGGCTCCTTCTCGTCTGCTATATCGTCAGACTGGCCACAAATACAATCGTATACTGAGAATTAAGGCTTTGTAACATTGTTACACTTGCATTTTTGGGCAATTTACACTTGAAATTCTTAAATTTATCTATATGTTATTTTTAGTTTCCAAAATATCACGGAGGATTTATAGATATGGAAAAGAGATTTAACAAGCATCTTTACTGCTGGCTGTTCTGCTGGTTCCTCGGCTGCTTCGGCGTTGACCGTTTCCTCAGAGGACAGATCGGACTTGGCGTTCTTAAGCTCCTCACAGTAGGCGGCTGCGGCGTATGGGAGCTCATTGACTGGATCATCTGCCTCATGAAGGTTTACGGTGAGCCTTTCAAGGATGATGAGGAAGTTGTCTTCATCGACGGTAACTACGCTAAGTAATCCTTAACGGGTAAAGTTTACTTGAACAAACAGGGCGTTCCTTCGGGAATGCCCTTTTGTTTTGCACGCGCCCCAAAACTTGAAAAACACCCTCATCTTGTATATTTTTATTAAGTAATTAATTCGGGAGACTGACCAGATGGAAGAATTTTTGACCAAGCTCACAGAGATCAACGACATTATCAACTCATTCGTATGGGTGAAGATAGGCCTTATACTGCTCATAGGCACGGGCATACTGATGACTGTAGTCACCAAGTTCTTCCAGATCACGCACGTCGGGCACTGGTGGAAGAAGACCGGAGGCGGCGTTTTCGATAAGAAGAGCCACAACAAGGGTGAGAAGGGCAGCGTGTCGCAGTTCCAGGCCCTCTGCACTGCCCTCGCGGCGACGATCGGCACCGGCAACATCGCTGGCGTGTCCGCGGCTATCTGCCTGGGCGGCCCCGGCGCTGTGTTCTGGATGTGGGTCGCGGCGTTCTTCGGCATGATGACGAACTTCTCAGAGAACGTGCTCGGCATCTACTTCAGGAGGAAGAATTCCGACGGCGAGTGGTCCGGCGGCGCGATGTACTACCTGCAGGACGGTCTGGGCTCATATAAGGGCTGCAAAGTCGTCGGCAAGGTGCTGGCCGTGCTGTTCTCGTGCTTTGCCGCGCTGGCTTCTTTCGGCATCGGCAACCTGGGGCAGGTCAACAAGATCACGCTGAACATCGAGTCGGCGTTCTTCAGCGACATCACGGAGTCCATGACGGTCGCGGGCGGCATCAAGGTCGTGCCCCTCTGCATCGGCCTGGTCCTCATGATAACTGCCGGCGTCATCATCCTCGGCGGTCTTAAGAGGATCGCGGCATTTGCCGAGAAGGTCGTACCGTTCATGGCGGTCGCGTATATCCTCGGTGCGCTGGTGCTCGTAATACTGAACATTCCTTCCGTATCGGCGGCTTTCGCGGCGATCTTCAGGTTCGCGTTCGGCATCAGGCCCGTGGCAGGCGCCGTGGCAGGCATCGCCATCAAGGAAGTCATCACGCAGGGCTGCAAGAGAGGCGTCTTCTCGAACGAGGCGGGCCTCGGTTCATCCGTTATGGTCCACAGCAACTCCGACGCTAAGGAGCCCGTAAAGCAGGGCATGTGGGGCATCTTCGAAGTCTTCGCGGATACCTCCGTCGTCTGCACCATGACCGCGCTGGTCGTCCTCACTTCAGGCTTCATCGATCTCGAGACAGGTCTTCCCAAGGAAGGCGTCGAGGATGCAACGCTCGTCGCGAAAGCATTCAGCAACGTCTTCGGCAAGGGCGGCGAGATCTTCATCGCAGTCGCCATCCTGCTCTTTGCTTTCACGACTATCCTCGGATGGTCGCACTACGGCAGCAAGGCCGTCGAATACCTCATGGGCACAGTTGCCGCTAAGATCTACAAGGTTCTGTTCGTTCTGCTGGTCGTCGCGGGCGCCCTCATGGAGAGCTCGCTTGCCTGGGACATCTCCGACACCTTCAACGGTCTGATGATGATCCCCAACCTGATCGGCGTCGTCGCGCTCTTCCCTCTAGTCAAGAAGATCACGGACAACTACACCGCGCGCAAGATAAAGGGCAAGACCGACATCGAGCCCATGCTGTCATACGATAAGAAGATCCAGGAAGAGCACGCCAAGCTTGTGAAGAACGGGGCAGAGTAAGTGGGTGTTCGTATGCCCTGAATGTGCGAGGTTTTGACCTATGGGCTTGAACACTTTACTGTTCAATTGCCCCGAATGTCCTGGTTTTTGACCTAGTGTCTTGAACACTCACCTGAACATTTGGGCACTTTGTGCGAGATTCTGACCCAGGGGCTTGAACATATTACTAAACAAATAATACGGGCCGCAAAACTCATTGCGGCCCGCTGTTTTGTTTGGGGTCAATTCTTAAACTTCTTCCTTACGCTTTCTTGTTACTGTAAATGCGATTCCTGTGGCTGCGAGGATCAGGCAGACGCCTGCAATTGATGCTGCGCTTACTGCTTCACCTGTGGCCTGGACTGCCTGTGCAGCTGCCTGAGGAGCTGCCTGTGCAGGGGCTTTGACTTCGTAGTCTATCGTGATGGAGCCGCCGTCCGTGAAGGTTACGGTGAGCTTGTGATTACCTGCAGCAAGCGTATCCAGGAACGACTTGTTGATCGTTATGATCGCACTGCCTTTCGCTGCGGTATACTGGTTGCCTTCAGTAAGCGGCACGCCGTCAGATGTGACCGTGCCAAGCAGATCGAAAGTCTTCGTATCGTCCTCGCTCATCTTGATGGTGATGACGATATTACCGTCCTGCTCTACCATGCTATTCAAGTAGTATGTACCAGGCTTGGATACGGGGGCAGGGGTGGTTGCAGGTGTTGTTGCTGGTGTTGTTGCAGGTGTTGTTGCAGGTGTTGTCTGCGGTGTGGACTTTGCTGTCTCGGTAAATATAGCTGTGTAGGTGACATCGTCAGTTACTGCAGGAAGTGTATCTGTAGGACCGTATGTCTTTGTGCCGTCAGTCCAGCCTGCGAAAGTATAAGTGTACTGGTCGTCTTCTGCCTTGACAGGGGTTGCACCTGTGTATGCGGGGTTGGTTCCGTAATCCACAGCGCCTGACTGGAGTACTGTACCGTCTTCGTTTTTGAATGTTACTGTCTTCTGGATAGGCTTGAATGTGGCAGTAATTGTTACAGCGCCTGCTTCTGAATCAGGCATTGTGTATTTACCGCTTGATTCTGTAAGGACATCTGTATTGGTTCCGTCAGACCATTCGATCTTGTCTAACACATAGTTATTGTCAGGCTGGATCGTCAGTTCGATCTGATCTGTTCCGAATGATTTCGTTGTTGTACCGGAAATGGTTCCGTTACCGTTGCTCTTGTAATCAACAGTATAACGGACATGGATGCTGGGGAGAGTTGTAAAGCCCTCGAAGACATCATTAAGCTTGTTGTTTTGTACCAGCTTATCGTAGAGGTCTTTGGACATTGTTACATCGGTAAGGCTTGAGCAACCAAAAAATGCAAAAAAACCAATATCAGTAACGCTGTCGGGGATGGATATGCTGGTAAGGCTTGTGCAATAAGAGAAAACTCCATTTCCTATCGAAGTCACTGCAGGCATTTCTATAGTCT
>R26__coassemble_266_pt1 | contig 34997 bp, 29 predicted proteins | sample R26__metabat2_low_PE_020 | metagenome-assembled genome bin R26
ATAAACCTACTATGCCGGAAACAATCAAGAAAAAGGAGACTGCATATAACGTTGCAATTCCGTTCTTTTGATCAACAGCATCGCTAACTACAATATAATTAAAGTCCTTTTCATGCATAGATAGACTAACAGCTAAGCTGAGATTATAAAGAATCATAAACATAATTGATGAGCCTGATTCTTTTTGGTCTTTACTTATTAAGTTTCTATAACTATCAAGTGAGATAAGAAAACAACTGATAATATAGACAAAAGCACATGGAGCAAACAAGACATAGTAGAACGTTCCCGTCAATCCATGATCAAAGAAATATGCATCCATTATCAAAGTAATAGTCCATGTCGTTATTAAAAAGACATATCCCAATAATCGTATTATTTTAGTTTTGTTAATCAGCATATAAATCGCTCCTTGTGTAGTCTACTAGATCCATAGCAAATCCCCAGAATTCATTACCAAACGTGAGCACTTTCCTTAATGGACTTATCAAAATATGGAGTGCGGTGCTTTTTGTATAGTAGTTTTTCCAACCATCTGCATCTCTTATCAAATGTAATAATCGTCTTAAAAGGTCCCATTAAAGTGTCACCTATGACAGAAAGCATCCATCCAATAATGTCTGCTTCTATCATATCATTAGCATAGTGTTTAATGCTTTTCAGGTCGTGTGCTTCAATCTGTATTCCACCGGGCTCATATACCACTAATGTTGCTACAATTGATACTAAACCATAAAATACATATACATATGGTGTGGGCTACCGTGGTTCATGGTAGTTTTCGCATTTCACTGTTTATGTAATATAATGCTTATGTAAAATATTTTTAAGCAGGGATAGTCCTATGAGCAAGCTGTTAAATATCAGATGTGATAATTGCGGTTCTGAATACCGCGTCAGTTCCAGAGGCGAGATGAACTGCCGTTTTTGCGGCTCGAAAGTCTATTTGTCTGATTCTGATTTGAAGGGTTTTCTTAAGACCAGAGACGAGATGCTCCAAAAAGATAAATTCAATAATGATGTCGTAAATTCAGATGGCGATATTCTGGGTTTCTATTCTTCGGGGAGCAGCATTAAGAATTTCGTGCTGAAGAATGGCAGAGTAATCGATAAATATATCTCTGCAATTTATGACAGACCCGGCAGAACCGTTTACATTGGCAAAGATGTAGTTGTAATTGTTTTCGATAGCAAAGATGTAGCTGACATTTTTATCAACAATTTAGGCAAAATTCGGTATCCGTCTGCTGATATAAAGGGCCTCAATAAATATATTCCGCATGTCTATTTCGCGGGCGAACTCGAAGATGGTACCTTTGCTGTCTTCTTGGATAAGGCTGAGAACAGCTATCCTCTTGAATGGTTCTCAGAAGGATTGAAACCGCAGACAACTGCCTGGATCATTTCCAGATTTGAGAACATAGGCTGTTTATTGGAATTCAGTGAAATCGATATGCAGGATCTCAGCATAGAGGATGCGTTCATTAATCCCAAAACACATGAGATGTTCCTGCTCGATAATTGGCATAACATTATTCCGGCAGGCAGGGAAAAGAAATACCTGAAGGGTATGCGTGAACTGATAAAAGGGATTCACTGTACCAGCGCGCCTCCGAAATTATATGAAGAGTTCTTAAATAGTGAGCCTGCCTCAAACGCATATGAAGATTTTGAACGTTGGGACAATGTAATAATGAATGGTTTCAGCGGACACAATTTTCACAAGTTCGATTTGCTTGATATATAAAAGTGAAAGGAAATAAATAATCATGGGTTACGGAAGTTATACTGCAAAAGACTGGTCAAGATTAAAGACAACGAGATCTATTGATGAATCTTCGGTCAATGATCTGTTTAAGAACAAGCAGCTCCTGGATAAGTTTAATCCTAAGTTTATCTCAATGAGAGAATCAAGAGATAACGATGAGCATCCGAATTCGACACCTATTGCAATCGGTGTCGATGTAACAGGTTCAATGGGTTATCTTTCTGAAGAGATCATTAAGAACTCCCTGAATGAACTCATGAAGAAACTTTATGCATCTAATGTCATTCCTGATCCTCAGCTCATGTTTGCTGCTGTAGGTGATGTTGATGACGATGCACCTTTGCAGGTAACCCAGTTTGAATCCGATATCCGTATTGCTGAGCAGCTTTTGGAATTATGGCTCGAAGGCAGAGGCGGTGACATGCCTGAAGACTATGCTCTTTTCTGGTATTTCCTTGCTAATCACACAGATACCGACTCAATAAAGAAGAGAAATGCGAAGGGCTTTGCATTTACAATCGGTGATGCTCCTAATCACCCTGAACTCAAAGCATCAGATATTAAGAGTATTTTCAATGATGTTCATAAGACCCTTTCGATCGATGAAGCGGTTGCAGAGTGCGAGGAGAAGTACAACCTTTTCCATATCATGATCAGCGGTGTATCTCCCGTTATTCCCGGAAGAACGATTTTTATTTCAAAAACTGAAATAACTTATCTGCCTGAGATCATTATCTCAGCTATTTGCAAATGTAAGGGAATCAAGGCTTCTGAGATCTTGGGAGACCTCGATAAAACCGTTGAAAGCATTATTAACAAAGCGCTGAAAAACGTTATATTCTGATAGTTAATGAACTACGCTGTAATAGGCGCCAATTATGGCGACGAAGGCAAAGGCCTTGTTACTGATTATCTGACAAGATCTGGCCGGAATGTTGTTATCCGCCATAACGGTGGCGCACAATCAGGACACACAGTTGAGAAGAATGACGGAAGAAGGTTTGTGTTTCACGAACTTTCTTCCGGTTCTTTTAATGGCGCTGTAACTTACTGGGCGAGCACGTTTTACCCTGATTTATATAAGCTCGAAGAAGAACTGGAAGACTTTTCCAAGGTTGGAGAGATTCCTCAGATCTACGGTTGTGAAAAAACTAATATAGTTCTTCTTTTCGATGTAGCTATAAACCAGATGAAAGAGACCGGGCGTGGCGATAAGAAACACGGCAGCTGCGGAATGGGTATCTGGGAAGCCAGGGTAAGGACTGAGAGCGGATTCGGAATGACTCTGGGGGAAGTTAAGAACAGCACGCCTACTGAGATTGTTAAACGGTTAGAAGAAATAAAAGAAAACTATGTACTTAAGACTTTTGGAAAGCTTTCTCCTGATTACGATTTCGATATTCAGGTATATACCAAGTATCTTAAGAGAGCTATTGAACATGTTAATGTAATCAGCGATGAAACCTCATTCCTCGGAGGCTTCGATAATATAGTTTTCGAGAGTGGTCAGGGCCTTTTGCTGGACAGCGACAGAGAAGACCTGTGGCCTCATACAACATCGAGCTGCACAACACTCGCAAACCCCGCTATGCTGGCGCAAAGTTATGGGATTAATGTCGATGAAGTCTTCTATGTAACCAGAACATATATCACAAGACATGGTGCAGGACCTTTCAATGAGGATAAGGATCTGAACTTTTACGATGAGACCAATAAGAGCAATCCGTGGCAGGGCAGTATGAGGTTTGGAAGAACGGATTTTGAAGAACTCCTGAAACGTGTATCAAAAGATGGTGCTAAAGCTCGCAAGATATCCTTATTCATTACTCATTTTGATGAGACAAATGAGAGATTTCTCTCTCAGAAAGGTAACCTGGATCAGGAGCAAATAGTAGAGAAAGCCCTATCGCATTCTATAAGTGATATATATTTCTGCAAAGACAAATATGGAATTGAAGTTATACATTCAAACAAGTAAAAAAGCGGGTGAATATTCACCCGCTTTAATATTCTGAAAGATTAAATCAGATTTTCAATCCCTAGGCTTGGAAACATATGCATAGTCTTTTTCCTTCCTAGATGCATATACCTATTATTCCTCCAATTTTATTCAGGATCTGACAGTATTCCCATCTGTCCGACTATAGCAGCAGCCGTACCTACATAGTCATTACACTTACCGTTTAACATACCGCGCAGTTCTCCACACTTGAGATACTTATGCTGTTCTATAAACTGCTTTTCGAACTTATCAATATCTTCTTGAGTGCCGCTGTTCTCGCGGATAATTTGTTCAGCGGCCAGAACCGCTCCACACATGCCCCCATTAGATCTTGGCAGCGGAGGCGTTGTCTTATTCATATTTGTCATTCCGAGAGCGTCATAGACAGCAGTAGCGCAATTCATGCCGCTTCTATGATTATCTCGTGCTATTGTCTCGTAGTCGATCATAAGATTATTCTCCTATGCTTTTTCGGCAGTTCAGTATCCCTATCACGATCATAAAGACGAGATGGAATATGGGCCATCCGATTCCTGTTATCTGAGCCATTATGTCCGGTTTCATGTTATCTGTTAATCCGATTATCATGAAATAACACATTACCAGAACCGCAAGCACTGCTAATGAAAAGACCAATGCAATTACGAAGAATAGAATCTTCAGTAATACTCCTGACTTGCTGAGGGGCTGTATCCGCTTCTGAAGGAATAGTTTGTATCCGGAAATCATAAATCCTAAAATAAATACATTACATATATATAAAAGAAGATATTATACCTATAGTTACTTCCACTCCAGATAAAACTGGAGTAATCGCCCTCATATTTTCTTCCCACCATCTGGATCAAGGACGCCAGTCCTGCAACCACAGCTGATGCTAAAAGATACAGTGCTTCCGATCCGATGACTTTCAAACTTGTCTTTGTTTTATCCATATGCAATCACCACAACCTGCTGTACAGGGAAAGATCTGTTAACTCATACGGCACTTGACGCCGAGAAGTTCTGTAACGAGAAGAGCGCGCTGTTCATAATAATGCCGGAGGAGAACCCGAACACTTTCTTCCTTATCTCGCTCATCATCCAGCAACTCTACAGAGAGATCCTAGCCGTGGCAGACGAAAACGGCGGCAAGCTCAAGAACCGCTGCATATTCTTCTGCGATGAGTTCGGCACGCTCCCCAAGATCGATTCGGCCGAGATGATGTTCTCGGCATCAAGATCCAGAAGACTTCAGATAGTGCCGATAATCCAGTCGTTTGCGCAGCTGGAAAAGAACTACGGCAAAGAAGGCGCCGAGATCATCATAGACAACACACAGCTCACTATCTCAGGCGGCTTTGCTCCCAACTCCACTTCTGCCGACCAGATATCCAAAGCGCTCGGAACCAAAACAGTCATGTCAGGCACCGTGAGCAAAGGCAAGGACCAGAGCTCACAGTCACTCCAGATGATCGAGCGCCCGCTTATGACAGCGGATGAACTGAGGAACCTTCCCAAAGGCGAGTTTATCGTCATGAAGACAGGCTTCCATCCCATGAAAGTGCGGATGAAGCTGTTCTACGAATGGGGGATCGAGTTCAACAGCGACGATCCGTATGTCATACCCGAGCATGGCAGCAGAGAAGTCAGGTATGCGTCCAAAGCGGATATTGAAGCTGCGATTGATGACAAATACGGGAAGAAAGAAGAACCGAAGCAAAAAGCCGAGGCAAGACCGGGCGGTATGAGCACCCAAAAGCATACCGCCTCTGAAACCGCGGACTCTGTATTAAGCATACAGGGCCGTAAGGGATGCACGATCAATACTCATGCACCCGGAGAAGACAACCATCTCGCAAGCATGTTGGGATGCTTGAGCGGGAAGAACAACTAAAACAATTGGAGGAATCTTATATGAAGAAGATGAATTATCAGGAATTCAAGAACGAAGTCATGGCAAACATCAAGGACTACCTCAGCGAGGAGTACCGCGATTACGACATGAAGGTCCAGACCATCAAGAAGAGCTCATGCGAGTACGAAGGCCTCATGATCGGCCCCAAGGACAGGCATATGAGCGTCATCCCTGCCCTTAACCTCAACAGCGCATATGAGCAGTACGAAGAAGGCATGCCTTTCGACGAAGTCATGGATAAGCTTGCGGATATCCGCATGAACGCTTCCCTTCCCGGCTTCAACAAGGAAGACATGTTCGACTACGACAAGATCAAGGACAGGATCTTCCCCAGGCTCATCAACACCTCTGCCAATACCGATTACCTTGCAGATAAGCCTCACAAGGAGATCGAAGACCTCTCACTCATCTACGCCGTAAGAGTCAGCGAGGACTCTCAGGGCTTTGCAGAAGCAGTCATCACCGATGACCTGGCAGATATGTGGGGCGTTGACGGCCAGGAGCTCCACGACAGGGCAATGGAGAATATCGCAGAAAGGCCTCCGGTATTCCAGAATATCGAGAATGTGCTCTTCGGAGAGACCGAGGATCTCGAGATCGAGGATGTCGATCCCGAGAATTACCGTATCCCCTACTTCATCCTGACTAACCAGCAGAAGACCAAGGGCGCCGTTATGGCAGTGAATCCCAAGACCATGGACAGGATTACCGCTCATTTGGGCGATGTCTATGTCATCCCGTCTTCGGTAGATGAGACTCTCATCGTACCCAAGAGCGCAGTTGATGACGTTCAGCCGCTCATCGACATGGTAAAGCAGGTCAATGCCAATGAGGTAAGACCCGAAGACCAGCTTTCCAACAACGTCTATGAGTACAGTGCCGAGACTCACACTCTGAAGATCGCAGGCTCTGTTCAGGCCCAGGAAGAGTCTACTCAGGTACACCCTGCCCCTGATGAGGCTCAGAATGGCCCTGATCTGGCTCTGTAAGGTTTGACCTAACGAGACCTAGCTGATTAACCCGATGCCCCTGGAACGCAAATCTGAGCGTTCTGGGGGCATTTTCATTACCTGAAAGGAAGGAGCAATTAATATGAAAAACAAGGATCGCTTCATTACCCCTACATTATCGTTCACTACCTCCGGTCCTATGGTTTCGGGGGGCTTATGCTTGGTCATAAGTAATGATCACTATGATTGATAATGAATTGATGGTATTATTAAATAGTATCCCGGAAGCTTCCGAACGGTTAATAGAAATGACTAAAGCTACCGCAAAGAAGCTCTTTGTGAGTGAACATCATCATCAGAAGATCTCTCAACTTAATACCAACAATAAATATCGTGATGGTCATTGGGTCACTCATGTGTACATTGATAACAGAAGAAGGCTTGTAGAAAAGAAGACCGAGGAAGAACTCTACGAATATCTCTTCAACTTTTATAGAGAGCAAGAAGACCGGCCTGAGACTTACGATGAAGTATTTGAAGCTTTCGTTCGTGACAAAAGGTCCCGCGGCATCTCTGAATCAACAGTAAATGAATACAGAAGATATAATGGCTTTATTTCTCAAAGGATACGCAATAAGGACATTCGTCTTATAACTGAAGACGAACTGCGCAAGTGGCTTATTGACGATTATCTTAGCAAGAAACCCAAAAAGGAAGCATTAAAAAAGATGCTTCAACAGTTAAAAGCCGTTTTCACTTACGCAATTCATAAGAAACTGTGCTTCGAGAACCCAGCTCAATATCTGTTGATAGAAGACTATGTGAAGTTCTGTAATTTGAAAACAAAAGCAAATGAAGACAGATCATTCTCTGGTGAAGAGATCGAGAAACTAAGAGATTACTGCCTAAACCACCTTAACAACCCGCATTCTATTGTAATGCTCGTTGCAATGGAAACAGGAATGAGAGCAGCTGAACTGACTTCTTTGCTTAAGACAGATATCACAGAAGACTTCATATATGTCCACCGCCAACAGATTAGAATACCGAAGACAGATATGAATGAGAAGATCCGTTTTACCGAGGTCGAATACACAAAAAATGAGCGTTCTAATCCGCGCGGAGGAAGACCGGTACCGATAACCAAACGATGCAGAGAAGCATTGGACTTGGCATTCGCTCTTAAAGGAGAATCAAAATACGTTTTTCATCACCCTGATGGAAGACCTCTCATAAAGGACTCATATGAGAGCTATTTAAGAAGAGTTTGCCTCAGACTTGGTATCGAGATATCTAATAACCACGCTTTTAGAGTGGCATTTAATGCCAGGCTCATATCCGCCGGTGTTGCTGGAAACGAACGTTGTCTGATACTTGGTCATTCAATGCAGACGAACGAACGGCACTATTCGTACAGCGACAGAAGGCAAGCTGAAGCGGTAAAAAACAAACTTGAGGCATACGAATCAGCATAGATTTCGCTGAACAAATGTTTTTCAACCATCTTCAACCACTTTTTGGCCAAAATCAAAGGGGTTCAGAAAACCCTGAACCCCTTGATTTTATTGGTGATCGTGAGCGGATTCGAACCGCTGGCCTACCGCTTAGGAGGCGGTCGCTCTATCCAGCTGAGCTACACAATCTTGATAGACGCGTTGTATTATAACACAATTACGGACCCTTGCAATCAACACTCAGGGCAGCTCTCTGGTCTCCCCGATTATCTTGATCCCTATGTCGCAGTTGACCCTGGTCTTCATCGCTTTCTCTGCTTCACCGAGGAAATGTCCGTACTTATATGTCCCTATCGAGACCGTAAGGTCCGAGATAACATAGAGATCGCCCAGACCTGTATCGCCGTTCAGGCCGCTGTTGATGTCTGCACTTACGACGAATGCTGAAGATGCATTGATCTGTTCGATCGCGCTTCTCGCGGGTTCTCTCACCTCGCCTTTGAATCCGGTCCCGAAGATACAGTCCAGGATGGTATTGTACTTCCCGTAATCACCTTCAGTGACTGTCCTTACGCCCTTCTCAATGCACCTGTCATAGAAGTATCTTCCGTCTTCTGAGAACGAATCCTCATACAGGAGCACGATCTCACAATCGATACACTGATCTGCGAGAAGTCCTGCCACAACGAAGCCGTCGCCTGCGTTATTGCCCTTGCCGCAGATTATCCCGACGGGTGCCTTCCATTCGCAGCTGTCAAAGATAGCCTTCCCTGCCCTTGCCATGAGCTCTCTTGACGATACGAGATTCTCGATCGTCCACTTGTCGCTGGCTCTCATTACTTCCGTGGATACGCAGACAGGCATGACGTCTCTCCTTAATCGGCCTTTGCCAGATCGTTGATGACCTCGCCCGCTATTATCAGTCCGACCACGGACGGAACGAAAGCCGTGGAGCCGGGGATGTCCCTTCTCTCAGTACACTTTCGCGCTGTTCCCGGAGGACAGATACAGTGCTGCCTGCAGCTTATGGACATGTCCTCGAGAGGCCTTCTCGGCTCCTCCTTGGAGTAGACGACCTTGAGGGATTCGATGCCTCTCTTCCTGCATTCGCGGCGCATTACTTTCGCGAGAGGGCAGATAGATGTCTTGTAGATGTCTGCTACCTCGAACATGGCGGGATTGACCTTGTTGCCTGCCCCCATCGAGGATATGACGGGAACGCCCGCTTCCTTGGACTTCTCGATGATGGCGAGCTTGCCGGTCACCGTATCTATCGCATCCACGACATAGTCGTATTCGGTAAAGTCGAACTGGTCCTGCGTCTCGGGCAGGAAGAAACATCTGTGCGCCCTCACCTCGCAGTCGGGGTTGATCTCATGCACCCTCTCTGCCGCGACTTCGACCTTGTACTGTCCGACAGTCTTCCTCGTGGCGATTATCTGGCGGTTGATGTTCGTCAGGCAGACCTTATCGTCATCGATGAGATCCAACGCGCCGATCCCGCTTCTCGCGAGGGCCTCCACCACATATCCTCCGACGCCTCCGATACCGAAAACAGCGACCCTCGAGGACCTGAACTTCGCCATCGCCTCTTCGCCGTACAGTAACTGCGTTCTGGAAAACTGATTAAGCATTCTCTTCTCTCCTCGTCAGCCGATACTGATCTCCATATCCGTGCAGTGCCAGGGACCGAACGGAGTGTCGATCATGTGTGCGCCGTACTCAGTGAACCCGACCGACTCATAGCAGCTTCTCGCCTTGGGGTTGTTGTCGAACACGCCGAGGTCGGCTCTTGTTGCTCCAAGCTTATCCTTAGCATACTCAATACCCAGAAGGAGCATCTGCCTTCCGCAGCCTTTGCCACGAAGATCCGGGTCTACGATGACGAACCCGAATCTCACGGAAGTATCGTTATCAGGATCCGGATATCTTATGATAAAGTGTCCAATGACATTATCTTCTTCATCCACTGCAGTCAGCGGGAAGAACCTGCCGGACTCAATTGCCCGGCAGTAGTTGTTATCTATATCTTCTCCCGTGAGCGGGAACTTCCCGTATATGTCTGCAGACCACCTGTAAAGCTCCTCTTCGGTCTTTATCCAGCCTGCGATGATCTGTGCGTCTTCACGCCTGTACTCTCTTAATCTCATTACACTCTCTTCAGGTCGTGGCCGGGCTCGGCAAGCCAGGCCTGGATATCCATGCTCTTCAATGTAGGAACGACAGTGCTCTCGCCGTCCGTGCTTCCGACCAGGACAACATCTCTGCCATAGTTGTCTTTACCGACATAGAAGTAGACATAGCCGTGATAGTAAGTTGAATCACAGAGCCAGTCACCTGGCTGGAGCTGGTCATATGAGATTATGGTTCCGGTATTGAATGCGAGCTTGTGCATTCCGTGATATACACTCTTGCTGAAGTATTCGCGCATAACGAATACAACGAATCCGGAGCAGTCGCATCCCGCAGGAGAAGAACCTGCGTACTTATAAGGCCAGGGATTGGATGCCATGTAGAACATGTCGGAATAGCCCGGAGTGGCTGCATTGGGATCTGCCGGGAATGTATCGAGGCACCACTGTGCAAAGGCGTTGCCTTCGGTAATGAGTCCCGGAGGGAAATCAGCTGCCGTCAGGCTTGCATCTTCAGGTCTGTCAGGTGTAACGCCTGCCACTTCATCCGGAGGTGTCTCGCCCTTGGCAACGAGGATGATCTGTATCGCCTCCAGCCTCTTGGACAGGCCTGATGTACCGCTCATCTCGCCGTTCTTGGCCCAGCCGAGCCAGCCGAAATCCTGTGCGTGCACTCTGTAATAGACATCGTAATAGTTAGCGACCTCGCCCGTGAGTTTGATCTCGATACCCTCGAGCCTGTAGCTCTTGCCCTGGGTGCCGCTCATCTCGCCGTCTTTGGACCAGGCTTCTTCCCAGCCTATATTCTGAACGTGTGTGTGATATTCGATGCTTCCCGAATACTGGTTGCCCGTAAGGTGGATTTCTATGCCTTCAAGTCTCTTGGATTGGCCTGTCGTACCGGACTCGGCACCGTCCTTAGCCCATGTGCTCTCCCAGCCGTAGTCCTGTCTGTGGACACGGTAATTGACTGAAGTGGTGTTGCCGGGGCCTCTGGGAACGATCCTTATCTGTACTTCCTCAAGTCTCTTGGACTTGCCCGTGGTACCTGCAAGAGTGCCGTCAGTCACGAAGCCCTGTGCATCGCCGTAATCCTGGATGTGCACTGCGTATTCCACCGTGTAGTACTGAGCTAGCTCGCCCGTAAGGTTCATCTCGATACCTTCGAGACGCTTGGCCTGACCTGATGTGCCTGCCATCTCGCCTGCGTTTCTGTATTCCTGCCAGCCGATATCCTGGACATGGACCCTGTACTGAAGCGTTCCCGACAGCCCCGTCTCATTCGCCAGGTTGATGGTAATGGCCTCTACCCTCTTGGACTGGCCTCTCGTGCCGAGCGTGAGGATGCCTGTAGTCTCATCCCATTTGCCTTCGGTATCGCCGTAGTCCTGAACATGGCAGGTGCCTGACAGCGTGATGCCGTCAACCGTAGCAGCGTTGACTGAAGTACTATTCACGAACGGCAACCCGCTTATTACGATCGCTGCCGTCATAACGATCCCAAAGAGTTTTTTGGTTAACATATTATAACCTCCTGCTAATTGGTATTAATTATAACAAAGTATCAGATGAGCCCCGGTATGTGGTAGATCGCCGTCTCGAACAGCATGATGACATACGACACCAGTATGAGGTAGAACGGCAGCCCGTCGATGAACTTCGACTTGGATACGAAGATGAGTCTTCTTCTGATAACGGACAGAAGTCCCGTCACCAGGATATCTCCGCACACGGCGAAAACGAACACCGTGACCACCGCATTGAGCGAAGGTCCGCCCGGGAGCGAGTTGATGAACGGCAGCATTACGAATGCAGCTCCGATGATCGCCTCGCTCATGAAGTAGCGCGTACCGAAGATGGACTTGCGGTCTCCGGGCCTGCCCGTAACGATCATGAGATAGCCCAGGCCTGTTGCGACGAGCAGGACTGCAGGCGTTATCACGATCGAAGCGATCTCAGGCTGAAGGAAATGAGAAGAAGCCAGCGATACGGCTATCGCGCCTGCACATACCAGCGCAAACTCCGCTCTTGCTATGCAGAATCTCCTGAACTCCTCGAAGTCTGCGACGGGGATGTTCCAGAATTCGGTAAGTTCTCTTGAAGTAAGATAATGAGGCGTTCCCGATATCGCCGAATATGCCCATGCTCCGAATATGAGTATCGCAGTAGCTGCGAGCAGGCTGATGAAGATATAGCTCTTCTCTGCTATCGCCGCTATGAACGTTCCCGCGAGCGCTGCTGCCGCTGATGCAATATAAGGGAGCAATACTTCCTTTACGGGAGAAGCCGGATGGTACTCTTCTTCACCGTCAGCGCAGAACCTCGACAGAGTCATCATGCCTAGCGCCATCGGAACAAATCCCGCGCATGCGGAAGGGCTGCACCAGCCGAGCTTTGAAGAAGCAAAGCAGGCACCGTAGAACAGTCCGATGCAGGCAATGAGCGACAGTATGGCAAGCTTACGCGGCATGAAGAACCTGAACGTGAATGTCCAGAATAAGAGCACGGCAAAGCTGCAGAGCGCAGGCCACCATAAGTGCTGTCCCTCGAAGATGAATTCTATGCAGAGTGATACGAGCGTGAATCCCATGAAGATCGCGCTCCTGGTCGTCATATATCCGGCAGGCTTGATGTGAAGAGCAGTAGGCTTCTCGTTATACGGCCTTCTGCTGCTCTCGTTATCAAACGGAGTATTGTATTTCTCAGTAAACAGTCCCATCTTATACCAGCCAGTTCAGATAATCCTTGAAGAATTTGTAGCAGGTGTTGCACATGTGCACCATCAGCCTCGTATCGTTATAGTATTGGTCATCAGGTTTGATGTACGTCTCGATCTCAGACAGCGGCAGATCGTCGATGCTGTCTGTGAGGATGACCTTATCGGGATCAGTGCCCGTGATCAGTCCGTCCTCGGCTCCATTCGGGCTCGTGCCGGCGGGAACGGTCTCTGTTGTCTCTTCCGTTGCTTCCGTCTCTTCCGTGGTCTCGACCGTCGTTTCTTCGGTGGTCTCAATCGTCTCACCCGACTCGTCAGTTGCCACCGGCTCGTCGTCACCTTCATCGTCATCCGTATCTTCCGGAGGCATCATCTGGCTGATCTCGAGGACACTGAGAACTTCGATGATCTCAGGATCTTCGCCTTCTGTCATGATGCAGTACTTCTCCGGATATTTCTCAAAGGAGTACACAAGGAATCCGTCCTTATTGATAACGCCGGTATCTTCGGAAGCATAGCCCGTACAGCTCTTATAAAGGGCACTGAGCGCATCAAGGTAGTCTCTCTTGTCGAATCCTGCCTTAGAATTCTCTATGCACTCGAGCGAGAGCTCGACAAAGGCCCTGATATTGCAGGTAACGCCGTCAACGATCTCGGTCGTTCCGTCTGACTTCATGGCAAGGTCATTTGGATCCTGCGTAAGAAGAAGTGCGTGGCAGATGTTATAAGACTGAGTAGCCCAATCGAGACCGGGTATCTCATAAGCGCCGGACAGTGAAGCCTGGCTTCTTACTTCTGTGGTAGGGTCCATGTTGAAGGCATCCCATTTGACCTTGGTGATGACTCCGCCCTCGATCTCCATCTCGACGTAATCTATGTAACCGTTCTTATCGTCCGTCAGCATCTGTGCGTAGTATGTTCCGTCCTTGAGACCGGTAACGGGACTTACTTCTTCCGCCGCTATGTCTTCCGTATCTTCTTCGTTAATGAAGGCGATGGGGACCTGCACGCCGGTGAGCTTGTTGGTTATCGAAGCAAAGGCGTTGGGATTCATCTGATATGTATCGTCGCTGTCGCCGACTCTCGTGATGCCGGTTATCTTCGCGTTCTCGTATTCAAATCCGATGAGCAGATGCAGCTTCGTACCGTCGTCAGCTACCGAGGTCATGTCGATGACATAGCCTATCGGATCTCCGTTCTCATCATAGCCTATATACACGGAGTTGATCTCTGGATAATCCGAGAGCACCGCACCGCCGGTCGATGCAAAGGACGATGCCTTGAGCACAGGGCTGAAACGCTCGACCAGGCTTATCTGAACTCTTATGTCAGACTTGGCGGAAGATACCATGTAGCCAGTGATTATCAGCGCTGTGCTGACAAGCAGGAGCACGACGCACTCTGCAATGAACCTCTTGAGCTGGGCACGGGTCATCATAGAACATCCACCTCCCTTGAAGGCTTGGAGCGCCTGGAGAAGGTTTTCGAGAAGAAGTCCATGACGAACGACATCAGGTTAACGGTGACTACCGGTGCGATAAGTGCCATGCCGAGCGAGACATGTGGTATCAGCACAACGGTGAGCACCGCGCAGACAAGGCCGGCGAAGGCTCCTGCCGCAAATCTCGAAGGTATCGTTGTCATGTCGCCGAGCATGAATACCGCGACGAAGACCGAACCCGAATAGAGCATGAACGCGAGCATGTCCTCAGCAGGATGCATGACGTAATACAGCACCGCGAGGGATGCGATATACGACAGCGGAGCATAGAGCCTCAGGTTGCCGCGCATCAGAAGGAACACCGCTCCGAGCACCGCGAGCGCAGCGCAGGAAGCGCCGAGCATGCCCGGGAAGTTGCCGCTGACGAGCTCTATCAGGCTGAGGTCCGAGTAGTCGGGCGTAACAGGCTCTGATGCGGTGATGAGACTGGCAAATCCGAACCAGTCCTCTCTGGGTTCAGCGTAACCGCACATGCCGGACGGGAACACCATCTCGATGAAGAGCCTCGCGCCTGCAGCCGGGTTGATTATGTTGGAGCCCGCGCCGCCGAAGACCTGCTTGGTCACCACGGAGCCGAACAGTACGCCTGCCAGCGCCATGTATACCGGGGTATCGGGCGGCAGCAGCAGCGCGAAAACAAGTCCCGACACGATCGAACTTATATCGAAGTATTCGCCGCTCGCATCACGCCTGGATATCTTCGAGCAGATGACATCACATGCAACGAAGGACAGCGTGCAGATAAGGAGCATGACCGCAGCCCTGACGCCGTAATAGAATATACTGTAGCAGCAGGCCGGGACCAGCGCCGCAATTATCGTAAGGTAGATATAAGGTGCGTTCTTCTCTGTGTGTATGAACGGTGCAAGAGTCTTGTTCATCATATCTTCTTGCCTCCGTCAAACGGGAGTACGATGGAGCCGTCATCCTTCGTCTCTTCAGGAGCACCCTCATCGGAATAGTCTTCAAGAAGCGATGCTTCTGCCGTCTCCTGCTCCGGAAGGATCGAATAGTCGAGATCCGCCGCCTTGTTGTCGAGGAGCGAGTTGGTCTCAATGACCTTGCCTCGGTTGGCAAATTCAGCTATCGCACTCGTGAGGTCGATACCCGCCGGGCACACATAAGTGCAGCATCCGCATGAGATGCATCTTCTCGCGCCTTCCTCTGATGCCTTCTGGCCGAGGCCCTGTGCGAGCATCTCATAGATTATGTTGGGTGATATGGATACCGGGCAGCACTCGGAACACAGTCCGCAGTGAATGCACGCAGTCCTGGGGATCTCAGCTTTCCTAACTACCGATATGACTGAAGTCATCTTGATTATCGGCGTGTTCTCGGGATCTTCTATCTCGATGCCGGTGAGGCAATTGCCCCAGATTATCCTGTTGTCGGTGCTGTCCTCGGAGAAGGAATTTGCAATAAGCTCGGATACGGGCGTGCCGATAGGAACCAGCATGTTATGTCCGCCGGAAGATCCGCCAGACAGAGAGACGATCCTGCTCATCATCGGGATGTTGTCTGATATCGCTTCCCAGCACGCGAGCATGGTCGAACAGTTGAAGAGTACCGCATCGCAGATATCTTCAATGGTCTCGCCTTCTTCTATCTCCTTGCCGTAGAGCGCCTTGCCGACAAGCCTGTAGTAGCCCTGCGGGAAACGCTCGCGGAAGAGCTTGATCTCAAAGTTAAGGTCTTCAAAGTCCTTCTTTGCTCTCGATATCGAAGTCTCAAGAGCGGCGCGCTCGACCTTCCTGTCCTTGGAGATCAGGAAGTAGAGATTCTTAGCGCCCACGGCTCTCGCACATGCTGCAGCGCCCATGACGACATAGTCCGGGTATTCCACGATCGCAGTAAGATCTGATGTTGAATAGGGTTCGCTCTGAAGGCAGTTGACGAGGAAATCACTAACTGCCTTGCCTCTTGCTCTCGCGAGCTTTGCCGCGGTCGGTATTCCCTCACCGCCCATTCCGCAGATGCCGGCATTTCTTATTACGCCAATGGTCTCGGTCGCGGAGAGCTTCAGAGAGCTCCTCGGCTTCAGAGAATCGAGGCGCGTACGCTTCATGTCGTTCTCGATGAATACTGCGGGAGTCCTGATGCCGTTGGGGAGCGTTATCTCCTTGATGTCGGTGACCTTGCCGGATACGCCCGTGTGTACGGGAACAGAGAAAGCTCCCTTCTCGGGAAGACCGACGCACTGACCAGCCTTTACAAGGTCGCCCTTCTTAACGATCGGTACCGCGGGCACGCCGTAATGCATCTTCATGGGAAGGATAACGCGTCTGGGATATATCCTCTCGAGCATTATTTCCTTGACAAAAGGAGAACGTTTTGAAAAGTTCAAAACGTCCCCCGGAAATAAGCCTTTGTAGAAAGAATAAATCTTACGGTCGGACACTTGAGACCTCCGACTTCGTTAGTCTATGTAACCTTCCAGCTTCTTGGAGCTCGATGCTCTGGAGAGCTTCCTGATAGCCTTGGCCTCGATCTGTCTGATACGCTCACGTGTAACGCCGAGCTTCTTACCGACCTGCTCGAGTGTCATCGGAACGCCGTCCTTAAGACCGAATCTGAGCTCGATTACCTTACGCTCACGCTCTGTAAGTGTACCCAGAGCCTTGATGAGGTCTTCCTTGAGGAGATTCCTTGCGACCTCTTCCTCAGGTGCTGCGAGCTCATCGTTGGAGATGAAGTCTACGAGGTGTGAATCCTCTTCCTCACCGACAGGCTTGTCGATGGAGATAGGATCCTGTGATATCTTCTGGATCTCGCGGATCTTTGCAGGCTCCATGCCCATAGCTTCTGCGAGTTCTTCAGTGGTAGGCTCTCTGCCGAGATCCTGGACGAGCTGTCTCTGGATCCTTGTGAGCTTGTTGATGGTCTCTACCATGTGAACGGGGATCCTGATCGTCCTTGCCTGATCGGCGATGGCTCTCGTGATAGCCTGTCTGATCCACCATGTAGCGTATGTGGAGAACTTGAAACCCTTTGTATAGTCGAACTTGTCGACTGCCTTGATGAGACCGATGTTGCCCTCCTGGATGAGGTCGAGGAGCGACAGACCGCGGTTCATGTACTTCTTCGCGATGGAGACAACGAGTCTTAAGTTGGAGTTGATGAGAGTCTCCTTGGCATCCTCATCGCCTTCAGCCATCTTCTGTGCGATGATGCGCTCTTCCTCGGGTTCGAGAAGGTCGATCTTACCGATCTCCTTGAGATACATCTTGACCGAGTCGTCAACGCCGTTGCTGTCATCGACGGAAGTATCCGTATCGGCTACGACGTCATCGTCTTCAATGGGTTCGAGGTCAAGGTTATCCATGCCCTCGAGACCTTCAAGGCCTTCGAGATTTGCGATGCTGTCGATATCTTCGATCTTGTCGAGATCGTCGAGCTTATCGATGTCATCTAACTTCTCGTTCTTCTCGATCTTCTCGATCTCCTCGATCTCCTTGATGTCATCGAGATCGAGATCTACTTCGGGCTCGTTTACCTTGATGCCTGCCTTCTCAAGTTCTGACCTGAGAGCGAGCATGTCGTCGGGACCCATCTTGTAGTTATCTGTAATGGACTCGAGTTCAGCCTCCGTGAGAGCCTTCTTCCTCTTGCCTGCAAGCTTCTTTGCTGATGTAAATGCCTTGTCAAAATCTGTCATTGATTGATTACCTCATCAGTCTGCTTCGCTGACCGTAACACCGTCAGCCGTAACCGTATAGATAGTTGTCGGAGTGTAGATGGCAACCGTAACGTCATTGGAAGACGAAGCCTTATCGCCGCCTTCAGCTGCTCTGAGTTCACAGTAGTTATCAAAGATCTTCTGTGCCGTTGCTTCGCTGATCTCGTCAGATGTCTCGACCTTCAGGTTCTGGCAGGTCTTGCCGGAGATGCAGTAACCTGTGGCATAGCCTTCTTCGTTGACCGAGAGATCCACCTTCGCCTGATCTTCGAAAACGGTATCGAGCTTGGATACCATGGAATCCGTAAGGGAAGTCCTGGTGTTGTACATAGGCCATGCGATCGCGAGGATGATGCCGACGCATACGACAGCAGCCGCGATGATGGCAATGACCAGATTAGCCGGAGCCTTAACGTCGTTGGGCGACAGCTCGAACTCGTTGGGCTTGATCTTCAGATCTTCACTCTTAGCCTTGGATACCTTGTCTCTCTGTACAGCCTTGTTTACGATGTCAGGCTGCATGGGGGTGGCGTAATAATGCTTACCGCCCTCCTGAGCTTCAAACTTCTCATTCTTGAACTCGTGTCCTGCAGGATTGGCAAGCAGTTCTACCGCCTCTGCCGCAGGGAAAACGCAGTGACAAAAAACGCACTCGCAGTTCTCATCTCTGTCATCGAAAATGACCAGCGAACCGCAGTTCGTGCACATACCTTGTGTAGTAGCCATTAAAGACCATCCTTATTCGTGATTTGAGCTCTAAGCCAAACTCCGCACCTAAGCTGAAAAGTAATCTGCTGTCTTATAATGCCGTAATCACGGCTGTACTCAAGCAAATAGGCATAGTTATACTTATAGCAACCTCGAATTATATTATTATTAAAAAGGGATGTCAACTCGATAATCGGGCAACATTACGTCTTATGAGTTCCCAGTCAGCGCATCTGGTGTAATTGTCTCCCGGCAAGGTGCACTCCCTGTTCCATGGGCGGTCATATACCATAACCTTCAGATCAGGCAGATGGTCGAAGAACTTAAATGCCTTGGGAGAATCTTCCACCGCCACGTCGAACTTCATCCTGTAGTAATCATCGAGTTCCAGGCTGAAGTCGCTGTCTCTTATGAATCCGTTCCTGCCGTATTTGTTGAGACAGTAGAGTTTTACGTCTTTAAGATCGTGTCTGTCGAGCCACACTCTCGAAGGCCCGTAAGAACTGAACGGCCTTCCCGTGATTATCGATACATCGTGCCCCTGTCTTAGCCATTCGTTAAGCACTTCTGATGCACCCGGAGTCTCCTCGTAGGACAGCAATACATCAGGCTCGTGCCCCTTGCTCATGAACTGTACGAACTGCTCTTCGTTCAGGTCAAAAGACTTATCGAGTTCGAAGTATCTGATCTTCTCATAGGGAACGTTCTTACCGAACATCTCCACGGCAAGGTAGGAGAAATTCCTTGCCGTCTCGCAGAGGCAGTCATCGTAGTCAACGTAGATCTTCATTCGACTTCATACCCCGCTTCCGAGAGCACCTGCATCGCCTTGTCGAAGCTGTCTTTCTTCACCAGGATGTAGTCAGTGTTGTATGTCGATACGGCAAAGATGCCGATCTTATTGTCAGCAAGGACCCCCGATATCTTCGACAGTATCCCGATGAGTGAGAAGTCGAGCACGCCCTGTATGCGGAAGCCCTTCCATCCGTCATCTCTATCAGTCGTGTTATCCGGAACATCTTCCGTAAGACAGACAAGCGATATCTCCTCATCGGTCCTGCCGATGAAGTAGAAGTTCCTGCCAAGGTCGAGGTCCGCGGTCGATGCGACCTTGCACACCGTCAGATCGTAAGATATCTTCTGAAGTACCATGGTGCTCCTCCAAAGTTATTCACGCATAAAGTATAAAGTAAATTCGCCGATAGTGTATAATCTTCGATTATGAGATCCAGACTGTATCCAGAACTTAAGCCTTCCAATGACCACGAGCGCTTCATGCTCGAGGCGATAAAGCAGGCCGAGAAGGCAATCGACCTTGCCGAATGTCCCATCGGCTGCGTAATCGTCAAGGACGGCAAGGTCTTCGTAAGAGCCCATAACCTAAGGCTCACCAAGGGTAACTCGCTCGCGCACGCCGAGATCGTGGCGATCAACAAGGCATGTAAGAAGTTGGGCGACTGGAGACTCGAGGACTGCGATATGTATGTCACACTGGAGCCCTGCACGATGTGCGCCGGCGCGATAATCCAGTCGAGGATACGGAAGGTGTATTTCGGTGCGTATGAGCCCAAGAGCGGCGCAGTGGTGTCGTGTAATGATATTTTCGACGTGTCCCACGGTCATAACCACAAGGTCGAGTTCGAAGGCGGGATCCTTGAAGAGCCCTGCTCGAAGATGATGCTCGACTTCTTCCGTAACATCAGGAAGAGAGATTCCGGCAAGTAAGCAGATCAGATCTCGACAAACTCCCCGAACCTGACAAGATAGACATACCTTGCCTTGACCTTGATGCCCGATGCTTCAAGCGCCGAGCTGTAGCTGGTGAGCTGGAAGCCGTGCTTGTCTCTGGCTTCAGAAGCTCTCGTCTCAGCATCCGGCATGTCGGATCTCTCGGTCTTGTAATCCAGGACTACCCAGCCGTCGTCTTCAGCGAACATCAGGTCGATCTTACCCTGCACCAGCGCGAAGTCATTGCTTTCCTCAGTCGCGGGAACCGCAAAGACTATAGGCTTCTCGCACTCTGCCCTGCCCTCGTCTGTCGCTCTCTCGAACGCCCTGCAGATATCGCTTGAAGCGAAGGTCAGGATACCGCTGCGGAATTCTTCAGCAGTCTTCCTTACGTTGTCGGCACTGTATTCTTCGAACATCTTCATGCCGATCAGCTTGTCGGTCTCGGCGATGAGATCCGCGCCGTCTCTTATGGCTTCGGTATCGATGAACCTCATCAGCTTATGCAGTATCGTGCCCTTGGTGGCAGCATTGAGTTTGCCGCTTCCGGTGTTGTCATACTCTGATGCGTCTCTCACCTCGAGATCGACGTGCCTGGTCTCTTCCATGTTGCCGTGCCTGATGCCCGTGACGGACACCTTGAACGGGATCAGGGTCTCTTCTTCGTGAGAATAGTCAGCGAAAGTCTTCCTTCCCCTGGCGTCGAACAGGCCGCTGTCTTCAGGATCCTCTTCTTCTTCGTCAGCGGCGATAACAACGTTGGCGGAATATTCCAGATCAAGGTCTGCCGTCTGCTCTTCTGTGAGCATCTCGGTAATGAATCCGCGGTTGCCGGGAAGATTGCCGGGGTCCTGATCTGCTTTTGTAGTGCAGGCCTTGAAGCCCACAAGCTTCGGAATATCGGTATCGAAGGTATTCCTTATCACCTTCGCGTCATCCGAGTCAGTCCTTATGAGAGACATGAACATGTCGCAGCACATCGTGCCGCTTCCCCTGAGCCAGTCGAGCCTGGAGAATTTGTCTCCGGCAGCGAGGGAATCTGCGCGCACAGCGGCTTCTATCGCCTTGTTCCTCTTGCCGTCGAGGAAGTCCCAGGTAACGACGGACAGCCTCGTCTGAGCTCTTGTCAGTGCAACATAGAGGTCTCTTAATGTCTCGGCGTTCTCTTCTAGAAGTGCGTCTATCAGATAGACATTCTGCTCGATCGAATCCTTTCGTGCCAGTGCCTGGCCGTCATAGTCTTCAAGAACGAATCCAGCATGCGCATCGAAGGAGAATCTTCCGACGGAGAACGATCTTCCCCTGTCCTTAAGGGCGAAGATAACGAACGGATACTCGAGGCCTTTGCTCTTGTGGAAGTTCATGCAGACGATCTTGTTCTTCTCGTTGAGGCTCGTCTCGATGACCGCATTCTCGTTGATCTGGATCCTCATGTTCTCGAGTTCTTCGGCAATGCCCGAGATGTCGCAGCCGAACCTCTTGAAGTTGCTGCACAGCCAGTCCTTGAGGATGGTGAGCTTGTTGAAGTTGCCTTCCTTGCGCTTGACTGTTGCCTTGATCTCAGTGCGCTTGAAGATAAGTTCCACTATCTCATCGATGTCGCAGGTCATGGCCTTCATCCTGAGGTCGTCGTAATCATCGAGGAAGTCGCCTATCCTGGCTGCGAGTTCTCCTGCAGCTTCTGTCGCATATACCCTGAGCCTGTTGATAAGGTTCTCTCTCTGAAGGTGCGGCGCGTTCTCCAGGATATATGCCTGGACTTCGGCGATATCGTTGACGGTAAAGTTCGTATTCTTGTAAGGTGCGAGGAGCACTCCCGCGAGATATTCATCACGCAGTGAATTGCCGAGACAGATGATGAAGCCTATAAGGCCTCTTATATCGAGGTCGCCGAACACGCTGGTCGTAACTCTTCCGGTGGAAGGCAGGCCGTGACCTTCAAGGTAGGCCGCTATGACTTCAGCTTCGCTCCTTATCGAAGTCAGCACACAGATATCAGCATAGTGCTGCTCGTAGTCTTCTGCTTCGGGATCGAACTGAGACATGTAATCTCTTATCTCTTTCTCGACTCCGAGGCAGAGCGCCTTGATCTTCGAATCGAGAGGCTGGCCCTCGTCATCACCTGAAGATGAGATATCGTTCGTCTCGTTATCGTGCGGAACGTATTCTTCATCGGTGTCCTCTTCTTCTCCGTCATAAACATCGAAGCTTCCTGCTCCGTCGGCATTAACGATGAGAAGTCTCGGAAGGCCCGCTTCTCCCTGGTCAGCCGAAGGACTGTTCTCGGGATAGTTGAGCCTCTGCTTTGCCGAGTATTCGACCTCAGCCGCATCTCGCGTCATCGACTGTTCGAAGATGTGATTTACAAAGGCAAGTATCTGCGGACTGCTCCTGAAGTTCTCGGTGAGCGGGAGCACCTGCCCCTTCTCTCTTCCTTCCTCGTAGGCATCTATCTTCTCGTTGAATATGCCGGGCTCGGCATGCCTGAACTTGTAGATGCTCTGCTTGACGTCGCCTACTCTGAAGACGTTGCCGGAAGGCCTTGCGATCTTGCTTATTATCTCGTCCTGAAGCCTCGTGTTGTCCTGATACTCATCAATGTAGATCTCCACGAACTTATTCCTGTAGAAGTCGATCGCGTCTTCGTGATCTAATATATCGTACGCGGCATATTCCTGGTCTGCAAAATCCATTCCGTGAACCGCAGCCTTAAGCTCTGCAAAGTATTCGTCCGTCTTCTCGATGAGCCTTACAAAAGCCCCGATCATCTCGGTGCGCTCCTGCTGCAGTGCGAGCTGTTCGGCCTTCAGGTCTTCGAATGTCTCATATGCTTCAAGGCCGCCTGTAAGGAAAGTACATAGCGCCTTGGGCGGATCCAGCGGATGCTCGAGCTTGGCAGGCGTGCCCTTCACCAGTCTCGTTACCGCCTTGATCTGCGCTACCTTATCAAGGTATTCGAGCATCAGGTCTTCATTCTCCTTGAAGATCTTGCTCGTGCGCGTCATGTAGGAGAACTTGAAGTCGAGGAGTTCATTCCACTCACGGCTGATCAGATAGAGTTCTTCAAGGCTGTCAGTTATCGCGCCTTCCTCATGTCTTTGCACCTGTCTGTCGATAAGCGAAGTTATGTCTCCTATCGCACTGATTGAAGCTGCGTTCCTCGCCTCCGGAGTCTTCTCGGTAGTCAGAATATAGAAAGTCTCGTTGTCCTTCAGATACTCAAGAACCCCGCCCTCTGACCTTATCACTCTGCCGTAGTCAGACAGGAGCGTTACTACGTCACCTGCCACTGCCTTGAGCTTCTCGTTTACGACAAGCCTGCCGTCCTTGCCGAGAGCTTTGTGCTCTTCGTATTCGCTTCTTATCCTGTTCAGGTAATCAGGAAGGCTTCTCAAGGTATCGTATATCTCGCAGGTCGTGTTCTCGAGGCTCGTATCGGATCTGCCGTCACCGAACCTGAGCGTAAGCCTTACGAACGGATCCGTCTCCGATGTGACCTCTTCATACATCTTCCTTATGGCCTGACGCGCGGCAGAATGCTTGAGCAGCGTAAGCTCGTTGCCGTCCAGCACGATATTCGCCGGATCGAAAACATCCGCTCTCGCGGAATCCGCCGCACAGTATCCCTTCTCCTTTACTACTCTCGCGCAGAACGCATCGAAAGTCTGTATGTATGAATTGGGGAGGAGCTCCTTCTGCCTTGCAAGCTTTGCCACCAGTTCGGGCTTGTCCCTGTTCTTTGCTATCGCCTCATCAAGTGCGCTCTCTGCCTTCTCGCGCATGTGCTCAGCAGCAGCAACGGTAAAGGTTACGACAAGGATGCTGTCCAGTGAGTGCTTCTCATGATCAGGGATAGAATCATCAGACATATCGCCTATTATCTTCGATACTATCCTGTCGATCATGACCGTGGTCTTACCGGACCCTGCAGCTGCGGGGACCAGTATGTTGTCAGTCTTACAGTCGATTATCGCCTGCTGATCGATAGTTGGTTTTTTCTCACTCATTATCTTCACCTGTATCGCCTGTCACGGCTGCGCGTATCGCATCGATGTAATCTGCCTTCTTTGCATCATGGCCGAGAGGCGGATTTGCCGCCATCGGAGCCGAAGGGATATTGCCGCATGTCCCTCCGTACGGGCAGAAGCTGCAGTAGTTATGTGCGGGACATACGAGCGCATCTGCCCTGCCGCTCTTGATGCTCTCTGCGGTATCGGAAAGGACCTTCTGAGAGTATTCGAGCGTCGCCGCCATGTCCTCAGGTTTATAACCGGACATCTTGGGAGCAAAGACAGCCGCGCCCTTGTTCCTGTCGGGTTTAAGGCCGACGTTGAAGTATCCGTAATCGCAGTTCTCCGGACTTATCTCATATCTGTCTGACAGGGCCTTGGTGTAGACCGGGAGCTGTATCTGCGTACCATAGAACAGCTGCTTGGGATTGATGTTCTTGCCGCCGCTCTTATAGTCGATGATCCTGATCCTCTTTGCTTCCTCATCTGTATCCACGCGGTCAACGTAGCCGGAGAAAGCCAGATGCAGACCCGTATTCTCTTCTATTGCACTGCTGTCTATCCTTACATCTTCCCTGTCGCCGATCGGGACCTCAAATCCCGTGGGGATCAGGCCTTCAGACTTCAGGTCTTCGAGTATCCCCCTGAATGTCAGCCTGTACATTCTCTTAAGCTTCATTCCGGTATTCATGTCGAAGTCTTTTGCTATCGTCTCGCCGTCTTCTTCAACGGAACCCGGGACAGCCTCCCTGATGACGGCGTTCCTGTAAGCCTCATCCACGGCTTCTTCATATGCCTTATCGTCAGTAAGGAGCTTATCTGCCCTGTCAAGGAAACCCTCGCCGCCGATACTGCTCAGGCCTATCTCATACATGCTGTGTATCAGGGTTCCGAATCCGCTCGTATCTATCTCGGTATTGTCATCGCGCTCCCTTATCTTGAGTATGCGGTCAAGCATGTACTTGAATGCACAATTGTTATATTCCTCGAACGCCGAGACGCTTCCCGGGAGGCTCTTCTTATCGCCGGTCGCAAGAAGCCTGTCCATTGTCTCAGGTGCGATCGCAGACGTCCTGAAGTCGTGATTCCTCTTATGGAACACGCCCTTGGCAGGATTGGTGAATCCTGTCACGACGCTGCCTTCATTCGCGCAGCCGAGAAGATAATCGAACACGCTGCTGGTAAAGTTCTTATCTGCATTGTGGACCATATAGAGCCTGTCGGTTACCGTGCCGAGCATGAGGCAGCATGTGACCGTCTCTTCCCTCGACTTCACTTCGTCCTTGTCGGGAAGCTCGCAGTCCTTGACCGAATCAGCCAGGTTACGGAGCTCGCCCGAACTGAGCAGTCCTTCTGCGCTCTTCCTGTGCGGGAAATTATCCCTTGTGGCACCCAGCAGGAACATTACCCTGCACGGAGCGACGAAAGCCCTGTCAGGCGTCGTTATCTCAATGGAATCGACCTTCAGCGGGATCGTGCCTTCAACGCGGTTCTTCATGTCGGTCCTGATGAGCGATATGAATGCTCTCTGGCTTATCGGGACATCGTTCATCTCGTGGGTGAAGAACGTCAGGAGCTGCATCATCTCGTCATAGCCTCTGACAAGTGCGGAAGCTGATGCGCTGTCACCCGAGTCGAGCTGCTCCTTGCTCAGAGCTTCGACGTCTTCCCTGTGTTCATTGATGAGCTGCTTAAGCAATCCGGCCTTACCGCTGAGATTCTTCTCGGTATTGATCTTCTCGGCAAGATCCTTGAGCGGCATTATCTTCTTTACGACGATACTGTTCCAGAAGAACTCTCCCGCATCGACCTGACTGCCTTCCCTGATGCCGTCATAAGGCATGCTGAAGTATATCTTCGGGCGGCGTTCACCGCCATCGTCATCACCCTTTTTGAGATAGATGCTCTCACGGAAGAGCCTTCTTCCGTCAGTGATGTTCCTCAGCCTGCAGTAGTTCTCGAAGCTGTCCGTGACAAAAGGCGGCAGCTTGATTATCCCGCACCTCATGGCGCGCAGTATATCGCTGATGCGGTAGTTGTGGACCGGAAGCTCCAGTACCGTCTCTGCGAACACCGGGATGACCGTAGACCAGAGATCTATCTTACGGTCGATGAATATATCCAGACCGTACAGTTCTGCATTGCTCCTCAGCCTCGATGCCACGTCTTCATCGCAGCAGACAATCCTGATATCCCTGTATCTGTAACCTTCGTCCCTGGTGAGCCTGATGACCTCCGAGAAGACATATCCTATCTGGTTGTCGGTGCCGCCTATCGCAGCAAGACGGACCTTATCCGTCCTCTCACCGGCATAATCTTCTCCCCGCGCGAAAGCCTCGAACAGGGCATTCATCCCGCCTTCCGCGCGGTGCTCGAGGTCTTCCACGACCGCCCCCGCAGAACGCAACGCGGAAGTAAATTCATTACCCACCTTATATATCGGAAGTCTTGCCTCTTCCTCGTCACCGGTAGAGAGCGTGTAAAAGCTTAAGCTTCCGCCTCTGGATGAGAGCAGCTTAACAAGAGTATATTCCTGCGGAGTAAGCTTCCTGCCGGCGCCGAATCCGATAAAGACAAATCGCGAAGACAAAAGCTTACGAAGACCTGCCATGCGCCTTGATGCGAGTTCGGTATCGGATAATGCCATCACGGCCTGAGACGCTTCGGATATCCTGTCCTTAAGAAGTGACAGACCGAACTGCGCGTTCATCTTATCAACCGCATCCATGACGAGCCTTAAGTCTTCCAGCTTGTTACGGTATTCGGCAGAGTAAGGCGTCGATGCGCCTATCGCTTCGTCCAGTTCGCCTCTTCCTATCCCATATCTGCTGAAATCACCGAGGAGGTTGATCAGCATGTTGATATACTCGAACCTGTTTGTGAGCTTACCGAAGGACTTGAAGTCACTGCTGTAGTTGGCGAGGATCGAATAGATCGCACATCTCATCATGATGTCAGAACCGGACCCTGATGCCTCCAGTCCCATACTGTCCAGTATCCTGGTGGACAGCGTTATGAAGCTCACGACATCACCGCCGGTAAATGAGGACAGGACAGGTATCTTCATTCCTTCGGATTCGATACCTGCATTACGCGCAGAGCAGCCTTCTTCGAGCTGACCTATGATCTCTCGTTCGACCTGGGCCTTGGCAAATTCGGGAACGACAAAGATAAGATCCCTGCCGTCATCAGATGCGGCAAGTTCTCTTCTGATTATCTCGGGAGTTATGCAGTCCGTGCCCGGATATCTGTATACCTTGATCACCTGATAACCTCCCTGTCTGAATCTTTACCATATTCTATAGTTAATCGGCAGAGAATCAAAGCGCAGACAGGACCTTTAAACGGACAGTTACCGGTCAATTCATCAGATATCCAACCTCATCTGCCGGTCAAGCCAGCTTCTCTGCTCCGCTTCGTGTATCTTATCGTCAGGCATCGCTCCTCCTATGAGAAAAGGCGACGAGGGATCATGCTTACGCATATTCTCTTTTACCAGCGAGGGATCCGTATTGGCATAACAATACCTGCACAGATGCCCGCACGTATCGTAGGCTCCTATATCGCCGCCTAAGATGCACGCACATTCACCGTTGCGCTGATTGCCCGCTTTCTTGGGAACATTCAGAAATCCGCCGATCGCAGTCTCAAATGTGCTGACAGTCATACATCCCGAGCAGTCAGCACCGTACGGCTCCAGGTCCTTGCCTTCGGCACAGGGCTTTATCGTCATGCCGTGCGCTCTGCCTATCTCGATGATCGCCCTGCCGAGTTTTAACCTGTCTTCTATCCTGACGGCGCGTGCTTCAGGGAAATTACGCTCCACCTTCTTATAGATATCGATAAAGCTGATAACGCAGGTCTTCGTGTATCCTTCAAGGAAAGTGCACATCTTCTCAAATGCTTCTATCTGCCATTCCACAGAATGCTCTGCGTCTACGAATATCGGATCGTATCTCCAGCCGATCCTGTTCACACCAACGATATCCGACAGCTTACGGAACGACTCCATGACTTCCTGCTTGTCCGGAACATTGGGCTCCACATCCCTGCCGTAAGGCGTGATCGTGACGAACCAGTACTGTCCGTACGGCTCAAGGCACGACATGCGCGGTAGCATCGGTGCGGGGTTCTTTGTGCAGAACGTGATAAGGTCCACGACCTCGGAAGATAAGTTGTACCTTGTTACCTGTGAGGGATTATAAGGATTCCTGACAAGCACATAGCCCTCCCTGATCCTGTTCTCCAGCCACTCTGAATAGAAAGCCGGTATATCCGTGCGCATGCCCGTCTGAATAATCATGTTCCCGGTTTCCTTGCCAGTTCCAGATCCAGCGTATCGTTGATCGTGATCGTGCCGCCGTGGCGTTCTATCGCGTCTTCTATTTTCGCGAAGAAGATCTTCCTCTCACTCTCTTCTATCGCGATGTGATCTGAATACGTTCCCAGGAGCTGCACGTATTCCGCGGCAGTGAATACTCTGTCTCTGCGGAACAGGTGATATCTGATATCCGTAAACCCGTATCCTGCGGGGATATCTGCAATGGCCATCGCGGACTCTTCCGTAAACCATTTCCTGGTGCCGGACCTTACTCCGTAGTATTTGTTGTAATGCCCGTCGTAGATCTCGTCTATCTCACTGAGCAGCTCGGGATCGTCCGCACTTATCTGCGGCCTGTTGGCAAAGCGCGCGAAAGCACCGCCTTCCTTCAGGATGGAAAACACCTTGGGGTATCCGATATCTTCAGGCACCCAATGGAATGCAGTCGCGGAGAACACAAGGTCATAGGAATCATTATCGAGAGCAACATCTTCGAACTTGCCTGTGACAACGCTGAACTTCTCATGTTCCTTGAACTTGTCTCTGAGAAGATCCGAGAAGTTCTCACCGTATTCGACGGCAGTCAGAGAGCAGCCCGTCTGAAGCACAGGCAGAGTTGCCTGGCCGCTTCCGCTTCCGACCTCTACGACTCTGCTTGTCTCATCGATATGCACATAATCAAAGATGGCCTTGTATATGTCGCTGACATATCCAGGGCGCATCTTCTCATAGAGTGATACGGCAGTATCGAAGGTGCCGCCCAGTTCACTCCTGTTGTCCATCAGACAGTCTCCGGAGCAGGTTCAGAAGGCTCGGCCTTTTTGTTCTTCTTACGGGAAGGTCTCTCCCAGTTTGCCCAGAGGTCGTTGCGTTCCTTCTTCCTGTTGATGATGACCAATACTGCTATGAATAACAGAAGGACAAGTACTGAACCCCAGCAGCCTTCGACGCCGAAGCCGGTGTCGTAGAAGAAGCCGTCGGATGCCGCTTCAAGCTTGAAGACGGAGTATTTCGAGATGAGGCCGCTGTTGGGCAGACCGTAGAAGATGTTCTGTGTGAAGTTCCAGGATGCATGCATCGCGATGGAAGCCCAGAGGTTATCGTAGTAGAAGATAACGAGAGAGAAAGCCACACCCCAGAGGAACAGCTCGGCATAAGCAGCCGCCGTGAGTCCGTTGTTGCCGAAGTGCATGGCCATGAACAGCAGTGAATTACCCAGTATTGCCACCAGCGGGTTCTTGTATCTTCTTCTGAGTTTCTGATACATATAGCATCTGGTCATGATCTCTTCGGCACCGGACTGGATGAAGACGAAGATGACAAAGCCGAGGAGCGGCAATATCTCGATGCCGTAGAACGATAAGTCGAGATCTCCCATGAGATATGCTCCGCCGACGGAGATCGAATTGAGCACGAATCCTCCGACCAGACCAGCCAGAAGTCCGAGAAGGATCTTGATCTTCTTATCGGGAATGAATTCTTTCAGGATGGGGCGGTTGCCCTTGAAGAGCAGGAATACAAGTATAAATGCAGGCCATGCGCCGAAGAAATCGGCATACAGGCGCATAAAGGTCTGAATATCGGGATCAGGTGAGAACAGATTAACCAGATTGGATACTCCTATAAGCTGGAAGACCAGTTCTCCGGCAAAGAATATCACGACGGCCAGAAGTCCAGTAAGAAGGATAAAATCCGTCCACGATCTCGGGCTTCTCAAAACTTTATCTTTGAATGAACTCATTGCAATTCCTCCCCCATACAAATGCAAAGCTGATTAATTATAACAAATCAGTACACTCTGACCACAACAATAACCTAAGGCATGAGTGTAGAATATAGTAGCTGCGGTATGACACCGCAGGAAGGAGAACAACATGGAAAAGATCAAGATCGCATTTTTTGATGCCAAAGATTACGATAAACAGTCGTTCATAGATGCAAACAGCAACGGAGAATTCGAGGTTACTTTCCTCGAGACAAGGCTTACTTCGGACACGGTAAAACTGGCCGAGGGACACGATGTGGTGTGCGTCTTCGTAAACGATGACATCAACAAAGACGTCATCGACAAGCTGTCGGAACTCGGCGTAAAGCTCGTCGCGTTAAGATGCGCGGGATACAACAACGTCGATGTCGAATATGCATACGGGAAGGTCCACATAGTACGTGTTCCCGCATACTCGCCCTATGCCGTTGCAGAGCATGCGATGGCGCTCCTTCTGACATCCGTAAGAAGGATCCATAAGGCATATATCCGCACCAAGGACTTCAACTTCAGCCTGAACGGACTGACCGGATTCGACCTGCACGGCAAGACCGTTGGCGTTATCGGCACGGGTAAGATCGGCAGGATCTTCATCGATATCTGCCGAGGCTTCGGAATGAACATAATCGCGTATGACAAGTTCCCCGCTGCAGATTCCGGCATCGAATATGTGTCTCTGGACGAGCTCTGGGAAAGGAGCGACATCATATCGTTCCACTGCCCGCTGACCGAAGAGAACAGACATATGGTAAACAGCGACACCATCGACAAAATGAAAAAAGGCGTTGTCCTGATCAACACCTCGCGAGGCGCCCTGATCGATTCCGAAGCACTGCTCGAAGGCATCAAGCAGCGTAAGATCGGAGCTGCATGCCTCGACGTATACGAAGAAGAATCCAACATATTCTTCCATGACTATTCGGGACATATCGTAAACGACGACACTCTCGCCAGACTCATATCTATGCCGAACGTCATAGTCACTTCGCATCAGGCATTCCTGACCAATGAAGCGCTGGCAAATATCGCGGATACAACGTTCGAGAACATCCGCGGATTCTTCGCATCCGATACATGTCCCAACGAGGTCTGCTACAAGTGCGCCAACCTGGCAAACTGCAAGCAGACTCATGAGAAAAAGTGTTTTTGATCTGAAACAACAAGAAATGACAGGATACTAATCCTGTCATTCTTCTTTCTGAACATCGTTTTACCGCAGCCTAAACGAGAAGAGTATATGCTCTCATGCTACAACTTCGTTCTTCAAAGGATCAGCATCACTGATCTCTTCCTTCTTCTCTCTATACATAGCATGGATCTCTGCTGCCTCGTTCTTTTTGTTTCTAATCTCGTCTGACAGTTCATCCATCCTCTTTTCCGAAGAAGCGATATCCAGACGGATGCCTTTCAGTTTGTTCTGTTTTTTCACGATAGCAACGACTGCCGCGATAGCGGCGATCACTGCAGCTGCTCCAAGGATCAGCCATCCGCCGTAAGCTGCGACAGCAATTATAATGATCATAAGGAAAACTATGATACCGAAGATAACGGGTGAACCCCGAGATGTCTTTTCTTCCATAAGATCATCAAGACCGTTCACAAAACGATTGTCGATGATTATGTAATCATGCTTCAGGGCACCTAATGTCTTTGCCTCTTCAGACCGCTTGCTTTCCAGTCTATGCACCTCGGCCTGCTTCTCTTTATACTGGCCGAACAGTCTTGCCGCTTCGCTGATCTTCTCGAAATAATCTTTATGCTCCGGAAGACAGTTGTCTTTTGCAAAGACGAGTTCTTCGAGCTTCTCAGAGAAGTGCATGCCGTTGCCGGTCATTATGGAACTCATCGTCTTCTTTTTATTGCGGCACAGTATAAGACCGCAGAGAGCTTCAAAATCATGAGGATCCTTAGAGAGAATAAACTCAAATGCATCTTTCGCCGCTCCGAACTCTCCGGCGGACAACGCCGTTCTTGCTTTCACACGAACATCATCTTCGCGGAAATACTCATAATCGTGAGTAACACCGCAAAAAGAACAAACATAAAGCTGACGGTCAAGATCGATATCGAGAGGACCGCCGCACATATCACAAACATGGCTCTTAACGATCGTCATATTAACCTCCGCAAATTTGCTTGCGCACAGTTAGTATCTTACGGTTACTATCTATGCCCTAATATTAGTATATATTCACTACTATGTCAACCTCTTTTATAATGCGATCGATGCAAAACATGCCGGAAAAGCCGCAAACCCTTGTTTTTCAGGCATTTCAGAGCAATAAAAACGGGTTACCGATGCCGGTAACCCTCCTACTTCTGAGGTGTGGTGGAGATGATGGGAGTCGAACCCATGTCCGAAATCAGATCTAACAGGCTTCTCCGGGTGCAGACAGTGGATGAATTATTCCCATTCCCGCGTAGCCCGCTGTCAGGCGTCGGTTCCGGTAGCTTCATGAATTTATGTCACGGGCTTCCCTCAAAGCTTTGGAAAGAGGACATCTCCCTTAACCTCTAAGGAGCAAGGTCTGAGTTGTACGTGCATCCCGTGTACAGATCGACGGGAGCACGGTAGCCTTAGGCTGCTACGAGCTCAGTGTTGTTTGCAATTACTTGCAAGTTCCCGTTTTTTAAGGAGGCCAACGAGAATCCTCCACCCGCTTCCCCGGTATCTCCGACCCCGTCGAAACCGGTGCATCCCCGTGTTAGATGATCCTCTAGAAGAGGTAATATGTAATTATACGTCCTCTTCGTCGAATTTCAAGTCCTGCGATACATCGTAGGGCTGGTATTCCTTGCTTAAGATCTCCTGAGCATTACGCAGTTCTGCTTCCTCATCAGGAATATCCTGAGCAGGCGCCGGTGCAGGTGCTGCAGCTGCAGCTTCCTGAGTTGCCTCGTTCAGATCCTCATATACGACATTCGGATCGATACCGTCAAACTTCTTATAAGGGTTGCCGAGGTCTTCGGCACCGCAGTAATAGCACTTGTATGTGAACAGGAGATTCTCCATCTTCTGCATGAGCTTGCCGCAGTTGGGGCATATCTTCTCGGTCTTGAAGTCCTTCCTCTTGCGAAGGAGAACTGCAGTTCTCAGGCACTCGTCGAATTCCTCGTGTGTAGCGCTGTGCTCCTGGAGCATGAGCCACATGGCATGAAGAAGAGTCTGCTGCTCTTCGACCATTGCAGTAAGTCTCTCTACTTCCTTAATGGACTGGAACTCATTCTTGATCGCTTCTCTATTTCCAAGCGCCGCATCAACTTCGTCAACGGAACTCATCTTAGCAAATTGCTTCATCTGTTCATCGGAAAAATCAGCTGACATCTTTTTACCCTCCTCAAAGACCTTACCAATCTAGGTTACTATAAAAAACAAAATTATCAAACAATATTTATTAAAGTTCTCCGCAGAATTCCGCGATCGCAGCAGCTATCTCATACGTATTCGCATCGTCATTGAGCCTGGCCTCATCCTCACTGTTTGACAGGAATCCGACAACGAGCTGCACGGACTTCACCGATGTTGAATAGTTAAGTCCCGTATAAGCATTCGTCGAGAAACATCCGAGATAATCAACGCCCTGTGCTTCAGCAACCAGCGTTCCAAGACTGTCGGCGAGCTTCTTATCGGTATCGATGTAATTCCCCGAATCGGGAACATATGCAATAACGCCTGACACTTCAGAATCAGCAACACTGTCGGCATGTATCCTTATAAAGATATCCGGCGATGCAGCTACCGCGATATCGGCACGCTCCTGGTTGGACAGATTGACGTCATTAGTCTCTCTGGTAAGTATGACGCTCGCACCGCATGCCTCAAGATATGCCTTTGTCGCAAGCGCGACTTCGAGTGTGACTTCATATTCCTTGGTATTGATATCCACTCCTACCGCTCCGCTGGTGCAGCGCGGCTTACCCACCGTAGCGCCCGGGAACAGTGTCTCTTCCGTCTCATCGGTCTCAGCCTGATGACCGGGATCTATGACTATGACAAGACCGGTAAGATCCGGAGCATCGTCTTTGATAACGATGGGCGTTGGTGTAGGTGCAGGAATCGTAGTCTCAGTCTCTGCCGCAGTACCAGAAGTCTGCACTGCGAGGCTTGCCGCGATCTTATATTCATTCTCTGTGGCAGAAGTCTCTACAGGCTGTGTCTCGCCTCTGATAATGCTCAGGAGCTTGCTTATGTCCTCATGGTTATTGATAGCCGTTATGGCAATGGCACCCGCTCCGAGCAGAGCAATAAGGATGCCTACGATTATCTTTGACAGGAGCGGTGACTTGTTCTGCTTCGGTTCAGAATCCTTAGGTTCCTCTGCCTTCTCCGTCGGTGCCATTATGGGCTTCTCGTGTTTTACCTTCTTAC